>Ga0307988_1000267_pt1 | contig 39449 bp, 29 predicted proteins | sample EllFjometagen183_FD_203166 | JGI IMG/M metagenome (GOLD analysis project Ga0307988, IMG submission 203166) | Marine microbial communities from Ellis Fjord, Antarctic Ocean - #183 | ecosystem: Environmental > Aquatic > Marine > Unclassified | place: Southern Ocean | collected 2014-10-08 | reverse complement strand
CTGCCACATCACCATATCCGTTTTCAATGGTTGCTACACCAAACAAGATATTACATTTGGAAAGAACATGGCGGGCACCGGCAGCAATAACGTTGCTTGAGCCAAAGCTCATCATGGCCTGATGATAGATACCGGCGCCGGCTATTTTGCCCAGACCAATCACCATCAGCTTCATCAGCCCACTTTCAAATTCGCCCATAAAATCAGTATGCTTCTTTATCCTGTTAATCAGCACAATGTGATCTGCCTCAAAGGCAAGCTTATCAACCATAACAGGTATGCCTTCGGATGTCTTTCCCAGTTCAACTACATCAAGGGACGACATTATCTTTGCCCCCACAGCCTTCTGCGTTAAACCCAGATGCAAGAGCACCCGTTCCTGTCCAGCTGCTGTGCCTGCTCCATGACTTCCCATGGCTGGAACAAGAAAAGGCTTTAGTTTCATTTTCTTTAAATTATCAACAACTGCTTTTACTATTTCAGGATAATCGGTAAGTCCTCTACTGCTGCAGGCCACTGCCACAGTTTGGCCTGGCATAATAGACATATTTGGAGAAAGAGCTTTTATCTGCTGGGTAATTTGGTGACTTATGTTTGAAACTCGCTGATTATTAAACTTCTGTTTTACACGGATCATTTTAGGAAATTTGATAGCCTGCATTCTTCTTTCCTTTTAAAATTTTTATATTTTTTTAGAATTTTACGGTTTACTATTTTTGGATTTGTCATTTTCTGCTTTATCAGTTTCCGGTATAATTCTGTTCAAAGAGCCATATATATGATCCTGAACCAGCTGAACCGCTTTTTCCTGATTTCCAGCCACAATAACCTCCAGTAAAGGAATATGAGTGGAGATAAATTCCTTTGCCGTCTGAAACATGGGATATTCCATTTTTAGACAGACTCTAATCTGACTTGCCAATGGCATCCAGGCATTTAATAGGCGGCCATTTTCAGAAAATTCACAAATGGATTGATGAAAGCTTAAATCAGCGTTAAGGATATCCTCTTCACTATTGCTTTCCAATGCATCTTCCATCCGGTCCATTATGGACTTAAGTATTTTTATTTTTCCTGAGGTCATCTTCTTAATTGCAAGTTGAATGGCCAGTTCTTCCAAGGCGCAGCGAAGCAGCATTAAATCCTCTATATCCCTGGGGGTAATATGAGCTACTGTAACGCCCTTAAAGGGTATGGTCTGAATCAGACCTTCTTTTTCCAGATAGCAAAGAGCCTCTCGAATGGAAAAGCGACTCATCCCCATCTCTTTTGAAAGCCGGGATTCAATAATCCGCATACCCGGCTTTAAAGATCCTTTTTCAATGGCTTCTCTAATATTTTCCAGAGCAATTTGAGTCATTGTAGGGCGATTTTGTTTGGAAAAAATTCTGTCTGGTGCATCCATGTATATAATCCCTTACTATTGAATTGATATTTTATCATTATCAATAGAGTTAAAAAGAGTACAATCCATCTGTGAAAATATATAAAAGCTCATAATACCAGAATGACCACAAGATCATTGACATTGGATCCTGTGTGCCCAGTATAAATAATATCAGAAATATCCTTTAACAATTGACTGGTGTTATGATCCATAAGCTCTTTATGGAAATCAATACCCATTTTCCTGGCAGTGGCCACGGAAAAGCCATCGGTTAATGCACCGGCATAATCAGTTGGCCCATCTGTTCCATCTGTGTCAATGGCACCCACTACAATGTTCTCTTCAATGGAAAGATCCAGGCATGCTCCGCAGCCTAGTTCCTGGTTGGCCCCCCCCTTGCCCTTGGGTTCTCCATGAATCCGCACGCCGGTTTCCCCTGTTGCGATCAATACACATGGGATATCAAAGAGCTTGTGCGACTTGTTGGCCTCTCTGGCAATGGAACAAAGAACGCGCCCTGCCTCCCGGCTTTCACCTTTCAATTCGCTAGTCAATAGATAGGGAGTAAATCCAAGTTTTTTTGATTGCTTTTCTGCAGCTTTCCACAAATCTGTAGTTTTTATAGTCATGCAGTATTGAAATTTCCCATTTCCCAGGGACTTAGGTGTTTCCTTTTCATTTTCAAAGGTGGAAAAATAGTCACGAACAGCCACTGGAATCTGATCCCAAAGTCCATATCTATGAAGGATATCTACTGCATCCTGAAATGTGGATGAATCAGGATGTGTCCAATCGGCATTCCACTCCAGAGGATCGCCAATGGCATCGGAAACAGTCAGGGTAATACAGGTTGCAGGTTGAATCATAAGACCCAGCCGACCCCCTTTAATTTTTGACAAATGGCGTCTCACGCTCATAATTTCGGTTACCTGGGCGCCACAGTGAACCAGAAGGCGGTTCATTTCAATCTTATCCGTATCTGTTATCTCATCCACGGGAGCGCAGCAGTTGGATGAAACACCGCCTGACATGAGACAGATCACCAGATCATTTTCTCCTGCTTTTTTTGATATTCTAATCATTTCCAGACTGGCCTCAAAACTGTTGTGGTCTGGGACGGGATGGGCTGATTCCAGAATTTTTATATGGTTCAAGGGCTTTGCCTGGCCATGCTTTACCACCACCACCCCTTCATCAATCCGGTCTCCAAGGATTTCGTCCATGGCCTGGGCCTGTCTGAATGTAGCCTTTCCGGCACCGATAACATAAATATGATCAATTGTCTTAAGATCATATTTATGACTATCAACAATAAGTGTTTCCTTGTGCAACTGGACAGCCTTGTGGGTTGCATGGTAGGGGTCTACTTCATTTAAGGCATATTCAATAATATCCAGACACGATTTTCTGGCTTTAACCAGTCCATGGGAGAGTAATTCTTCCCTGTTTTTAATTATTGGGTTTTTTACAATTACTCCGCCATTAGTTGAATCGGTAATATTTTTCATTTGATTCTTCTTTCTACCGTTTTATTCATCTATCTAATTGCTTGTTAAATCCTTTAAAAGAAAAGCTGATTTGTCTTACTTAGTTTAAATCAAACTTCCCTTATACTGGCGACCGGCGTATCGTGCCAATGGGCCCAGCTCATGCTCAATTTCCATGAAACGATTGTAGTTGGTTCCCCTGTCACTTCCACGAATACCGCCTGTTTTAAAAAGGCCTGCATTAAGTGCGCAACTGATATCCGACAGCACAGGGTCTTCTGTTTCACCGGATCGAACCGACATAACAACAGGATAACTATTGCTTTTTGCCATCATGGCGGCATCACAGGCTTCTGTAATGGTACCGATCTGATTCACCTTGCACAGGATTGCGTTGGCAATTTTCTTTTCTACACCCATTTTGATACGATCAACATTTGTAGCAAAAATATCATCGCCAATGATCATTTTATCTGAAAGCTCTTGAGTTATTGTGATCCAGCCTTCATAATCCTTTTCATCCAATGGGTCTTCAATGGATACAATTTTTGGAAACTCTTTGACCAGATCTTTGATATAATCAATCATCTCCCTGGAAGTTCGCCTTTTCCCTTCAAATTGATATGTTTTCCCATCATCGGTCAAAAGTCCACTGGCAGCTAAATCCAATCCAAACTCCACATCATCCGTGTATCCGCAATTGCTGACAGCCTGGCTCAAAATTTCCATTGCCTTAAACGAACTGTCAAGGGGCGGTGCAAACCCGCCATCTTCACTGCTGTTGGTGGCATTTTTCCCCATAGTTTTAAGCAAGATTCTCCCCAATTCCTTGAATATTTCACTTAACATCTGAACTGCGTGGGCAAAACTATCCGCACCAACTGGCATGACGCAATACTCCTGAATATCCAGATCATTTCCCGCGTGAAGCCCGCCATTGATTAGACATGCCTGGGGAACGGGCAAGACATGGGCACCTGCATTTAAGTATCTATAAAGCGGGAGGCGGCACCATTTTGCAGCAGCTTTTGCCACGGCCATTGAAACAGCAAGGATAGCGTTGCCTCCCAGCTTTGACTTATCACTTGTTCCATCCAACTCATTTAATAAATAATCGATATTGCGTTGATTTGCGCCATGAACACCAATCAGTGCCGGTTTAATTATGTTTTCAATATGCCCAATGGCGGTTTTAACCCCCATACCATCATATCGCTTTTCACCATCGCGAAGCTCCTTTGCTTCAAAGGAACCCGTGGATGAACCGCTCGGCACATCAGCGACACCGACAAACCGGTTGTCAATGGTGACATAAGATCTAATTGTTGGATTTCCACGATTGTCTAAGATTTCAATTGCTCTGATATCTGTGATTTTGTCGGATGTCATGATTATCCTTTCGTCAATATTTTAAATTGTCGACAATCTACAATCGCATTTATAGATTGTCAACAATAAAATAAAGGGAACCATGCACCCTAATATTTTTTCTAATTACCGGACATTGACTTAGGCGTCTGCAACCCCCTCAAAGGCGGTTTTGATTTTATCCACAGCCCAGTCAATATCCTGTCGTTCAATGATCAGGGGCGGGGCAAACCGGATGGTATAGGTATGGGTTTCCTTGCAGAGAATCCCCATGTTCATCAGGGATTCACAGATGGCCCGGGCCCCACCCACAGTTCCTTCAGCCAGTTCAATGGCAAGCATGAGCCCTATTCCCCTGACCTCTTTAATGGAAGAGTGGTGAATCTTTTTTAATTCCGCCAGAAAATACTCCCCCATTTTTTCGGCGTTTTCAACCATGTTTTCCTCCACGAGTACCTTGAGAGCCGCCCTTGCCACTGCACAGGCAAGCGGGTTGCCGCCAAAGGTGCTGCCATGCTGACCCGGCTGGAGGAGTCCCAGCACCGCCTCATTGGATAAAACAGCCGACACCGGATAAAATCCGCCTGACAGAGCCTTGCCGATAAGCGTCAGATCTGCCTGGATCCCTTCATGCTCTTCGGCCAGCAATTTTCCCGTTCGTCCAAGGCCGGTCTGGATTTCGTCCAAAATCAGCAGCACATTCTTCTGGGTACAAATTTTACGGACCTGCTGCAGATATCCCTTGGGCGGAATAATCACTCCAGCTTCCCCCTGGACCGGCTCCACCATGAATGCCACGGTGTTGGGGCCGATGGCCTGTTCCAGGGCTTCTGCATCTCCAAAGGGGATGGTTTTAAACCCCGGTGTAAAGGGACCGAAATTTTGCCTGGCATTTTCATCGGTGCTGAACCCTATGATGGACAGGGTTCTGCCATGGAAATTGTCGTTACAGACAATAATTTCAGCCTGATTTTCGGCCACGCCCTTGGATTCATATCCCCATTTTCTGGCACATTTAATAACCGTCTCCACGGCTTCTGCACCGGAATTCATAGGAAGCATTTTATGGGAATCGGTGAGTTTGCAAAGTTCCTCATACAAAAGCGGCAGCTGATCATTTCGAAATGCCCGGGAGGTCAGGGTCAGTTTATCAGCCTGGTCCATCATGGCTTGGCGGATTTTCGGATGACAATGTCCCTGGTTGACAGCGGAGTAGGCAGACAGGCAGTCCAGATATTTATTGCCTTCCACATCCCAGACCCAGATTCCCTCTCCCCGGTTTAAGACAACATCCAGGGGCTTATAATTTTTTGCCCCGAACTTCTCTTCAAGATGGATCAACTCGTTTGCTTTCATTATTATATTCCTTATTTCAAATTATATTCATGAGATTTATACGACTAAATACCCGGAAAATCCCAGGCTTGCTTTTTTATTTTAAACCAGTATTAATAGATGTGGTCAAACGATTTTAACACATAAGGTAGATGAAGAAAACTCATGCAAGAAAAAAAATACCACAACCTGCCCTCCTTAAACGGGCTTAAGACCTTTGAGGCAGCTGCCCGCCATTTAAGTTTTACCCTGGCCGCCAGGGAGCTTTGTGTGACCCAGGGGGCTGTCAGTCGCCAGGTCAAGCAGCTTGAAGACCAACTAAAGGTGATTCTTTTCCACCGCAGCCATAAAAATCTCAAACTGACAGACCAGGGCATGCTCCTGGTATCTCCCTTGACCCGTGCCTTTAATATCATGGCAGATGCCGTTCACTCATTAAAAAAGCAGCAGCAGGATTTCAGTCTCAAGGTCCACCCCACCTTTGCCATCCGCTGGCTCATCCCAAGGCTTAACCATTTCCAGGCCCTGTACCCGGATATCCAGGTACGGCTGACCACTTCGGGGGAAAATGTGGATTTTGACCATGAAAACTTTGATGCCGGCATAACCCATTTGGGACAAAAAACACCGGGCATCACCCGGGAAAAAATCATGACCGAACAACTGATACCGGTTTGTTCCCCCAAATTTCGCAGGGCAAACCTTCCGTTGGAAAAACCCCAAGAGATCACAGGCCACATGCTTTTACACAACACCCCTGATCTAAGGGAATGGGCAGCTTGGGCAGACCAGGTGGGCATAAAGGACTTGTCCCTGGAAAGGGGTCAGGTGTTTGAAGTGGATGATGCCGCCCTCCAGGCGGCAAGCGCAGGATTGGGCGTGGCCCTGGGCGATCTGTTCCTCATCCGGGATGAGCTTGCCGCAGGCCTTCTTGTGGCCCCCTTTGGTTTAATCCCCATCCAAACAGGCAATTATTATTTTTCCCGACCCGAAATTGACAAAGAGGCCCGCAATGTAACCGCATTTTGTAACTGGCTGTTGACCGCCCTCAACAAAGGTTATTCCGGTTCTCAAAAATATGTTCCAAAATAAATGAAGAAAACCGCCAGTAATTTATCAAAGAACGGCAATTGGAAAATTATTTAAATTTGCTTATTTTTAAACTATTATTTGTTATTTGGTTTTTATCAATTCTTTTTCCCCATTTTTCCTGATCCGCATCAATTCATCCATGATTTTACCATCAAGGGGCATGGGGCAATGGGTTTCCAATATATCGACAACTTTTTCCCCCACTCTTGTGGCCATGTCCTTGGACCCGGCTGCCTCCCATTTTTTTCGCGGGTTACGATCCATAAGCTTGCTATGCCAAAGTTGTTCACGAAAATTTTCCATTGTCTGTTCCTGATCAAGGTATTGTCCTCCCGGTCCCACAGCCTCAATTACCTCTCGTGACAAGGTGGCCCGGTTTATTGTGATTCCTTTCATAAAATGCTTGACCATCCCTACCAGTTCATTTCCAAGTACTAATTGCTGGGGAGAACAACACATGGCAGAGTCTGTATAGCCTATGTCGTGAATCAAATTCAGGCCACCCATAGCCTGGGCCATAATATGAAATGCCGCTTCAGAACCTGCCTGGGCATCAATGACTTTGGAATCTGTCGCACCGGCAAGTCCCCAGGTGGGCATCCCGAGATATTGGGCCACCTGGGCGTGGGCACAGGTAGCCAAAGATTTTGTAGGTTCACCAAAGCTTGAAAGGCCGGTACTCATATCCATTATACCCATGTTGGTGGACAGGGCAACAGGGCATCCAGGGCTGCGCAACTGGGCAAGAGTTAGACACATAAAGCTTTCAGACAGTGCTTGAACTACTGCTCCTGCAACAGTTATAGGGCCGGTTGCCCCCAGCATCACCGAGGCTCCCGGAATTTGAGGCATTTTTAAATCCGCTGCTGCAAAAAGCCTGTCTATAACGTGATCCGGATATACCATTGGCGCGATAGGCTCAGGATATGCCATGACAAAAGGCCTTTCCTGCAAACGATCCAGGCCGCCTGCTACAGCTGCTGCCATCTCATAAACCAGCTCAACTCCCCTGCCGGAATAACCGATAAAAACAACAGGCTTTGTTGTGTTGGAAACCACAACCGGAAATTCAAATATATCGCAGGCTTCTCCCGGTACATCCTGGGAAGACCCAAAAGGCATGATAAAATCAATATTAGATAATGCATCAGCTATTTTAGCGCCGTTTCCAATATCATCCAACACTGTTTGTCTGACTTCTCCAGTATAGGCATCCATTGTATTTGGAGCTGCCGTGGAAGTGCCGAAATAACTTTTTCTACCGGTTACTTCCATGGCCCGTTTCCCGGATCGATCAAAAATCGTCCACCCTTTTGGTGCAATACGCAGACATTCACGCACGATATGCTCTGGAACTTTTACGGATTCATCCTTGACAATGGCGCCTGCCTTTGCAAGCATTTTGCGGGCATCGCCATGAAGAATCTTGAATCCCACCGTACGCATGACATCAAATGTAGCGTACAAAATTTCCTGAATTTGATCTTCAGTAAACATTTTAAAAGTATTTGTGGCATGTTCTGTGGATGAAGTATTGATCATGTTTTGTCTCCTGGTTTATTCATTTTATTTGTAAAGGAATTTATCAACTTTGTAATATTGGGTTTTTCTTCCAGCGACCATATATCATCAACAATTGCCTTTGCCCCACTTTTATCCAGGCGTTTACGGCTAAGCCAGGCAAACTTATTTTTAATTTCTTCATCTTTGAGCGGAAAATTTTCATCCCCTTTGACCTTTTGACTCTGTGCAGAAAAGCAAATCCCCTTTTTGTTTGTAATCTGCACTTCATTTTTAATCAATCCTGGGAAAAATTTATCAAATTCAGGTACTGCTTCAATACTTACCTTTTTGGCGACTGCAAGGATTTGAGGATCATGCAATTTTTCTAAGGTCATCTGATCAGGTCCGAACTCGCCATCAACAAGCGTTGCAGCTATTACAAAAGGTATACTGTATTGGGCATCTTCCATTGTGGAAGGATTTGGGTTATCAAGGTTTGCAGCTTTGCTCAAAGTCCGGATGGTTATCTTCCCGACATCCTCAAAATGTATCTTATTTTTGACCATCAATGCCTGCATTGTTTGTAAGGGTACGTGGGTCCAGCGGCATCCCGGGTGAGGTTTGAAATAATGGTGACTTATCTCAAAATTATGCCCCAGTTTTTCTATCTCACAAATTTTTTCATCACTTTTAAAAATAGTGAGGGTTCCGGTTATACCCGACTGGGCCATGTATGCCGACATTATTCCCGAAGCTGCTGACCATCCCATACCCTCTTTTACCATGGGAATTTTTTTAGCTTTAATCCAACCCATAAGCATACAATTTGGTGCCTGCATTTCAGCGATACCCATGGCATTTATTATTTGTTCCGACGAAAGCCCCATAAGCCTTCCTGCTGTGGCTGCTGCTCCGAATGTGCTGCCCATGGCCGATCCATGGTATGCTTCCCAGGTGGTTGTTACCATACCGGCTCGATATCCCAGCTCAAATCCTATAATTATGGCTTCAAGAAATTCCTTGCCCGTGTTGTCGTTTTCTTCGGCAACTGCCAGGGCGACTGGTATTATAATACCACCTGCGTGTAATCGTGACCTGCGATGCCCATCATCAGCATCGTGGGCATTGGCCATATAGCTGTTACACATGGCTGCCATGAAAGGAGCTATCCTTTTTTTAAGCCCAAACACTGTGACACCTTTTTTATCAATAAATCGATGTACAAATTTGTGCAGTCCTTTTCCCAAAGGAGTATCAACCCCTGCAACCATGCATCCTAATGTATCTAAGACAGCTCGTTTGGCTTCAAGAACAATAGAGGCAGGTATTTTATCGAGATCAAAATTATCAAGAAAACCAATGATTTTTTCTTTGCTTTTGTACATTTGCAGCCTCCCAAACTGTGGTTTAATTGGATCCAGTTTAATTTGACTATTTCAATTTGACCCTGTTTAATTTGACCCAGTTTATTTGAATTGGTTAATTAGATTACAATAAAATTATTTTAATCTCGCTCTTTTCCAGTTAAAATAAAAACAATTAAAAGTAAAGAGGTATTACCTCTTGACGACTAAATACAAACTTGTTATCCTCCTGTCAATAGGAAAGATATATTTTTATTTACAAGGTCAATCATGGCTCCTTTACTTGCATATCAACCGATGATTCAAACAGACATTAATATTAAAAGTATGAATAAAAAGGAGATTAAATGGTTACAAAAAAATGGCAAATGACAATATGAAAGTCAAAACAATTAAAAAAGAAACTCTTTCTGAAAAAATTATTATTGAAATAAAAAATTTGATTGATTCAGGTCAGATAACTCCGGGCAGCCGATTGCCCAGTGAGCGTGAATTTGCAGGTATGCTGGGGGTTAGTCGGCCTTCTTTGAGGGAAGCGTTAAAAGCGCTGAGTGTACTTGGCATTATCATCAATAAACAAGGAGAGGGTAATTTTTTATCTGAAAATAATGACCCCTGGCCCATTGAGCCGCTTAGTTTATTTTTCTCATTAAAAAAAGGTGCCTTGATCGATATTATTGAAGCGCGCAAAGGCATTGAAATGCATGCCGCAGCTTTGGCATCAGAACGTCGGACTATTGAGGATATAAACACCATAAAGGCAATTTTAAAAAATATGCGCGGGTCACTTAATGACTACAAAGCATTTCTTCATCATGACATGGATTTCCATTTATCCATTGGTATGGCTACAAAAAATGAGATTATCATCGATCTCATGGAAAAAATACAAAAAATCAGTGTTAACACCAGAGACGCACTGTGGAAAACGGCAGACCATATTGAAATCAATATTAATTCGGATTTAACAAAACATGAAAAGCTTTTGGAGTTTATAATTGCGGGGGATGCCCAAAATGCATCCAAATGTATTGCCCAACATTTAGATGAATTACTGGAACGACTAGAAAGGGGAGTTACACGTGGGAAAGACTAAACAAGATCTGATTCATGAAGCTTCACTGGATATACTTGCGAACACAGGCGTTGCTTTTTATGCAAAAGAAGCTGTCCAACTCTTTAGATCCCATGGATTTAAAACCGATCAAAATATAATCTTTTTTAATGAGACACAAATTCAAGCCGCTCTGGAAAGCACGCCTTCCCAGTTCCTTGTCCGGGCCCGGGACTCAAAATACGATCTTAGACTTGGGGGGCAGAATGCACCTGCCCTGGCTCCGGGCTATGGCGCACCTTTTATTATTGAAAACAGCGGAAATCGCCGAAGGGCAACTATTGACGATTATCAATCCTTTTGCAAATTGGTTCAAACCTCTGATGTCATTAATTTTAACGGGTTTATGATGGGCGACCCTTCAAATCTGCCACCGAAAACTTATCATCTGGATATGCTTTTAAACAGCATGCTCCTTTGCTCTAAGCCATTTATGGGCAGCCCTTTGACAGCACAGGCAGCCAAAGATGCCGTGCAAATGGCAAAAATATTTTTTGGCAATTCCTCTGCACCTGTTATGGTTGCAAATATTAATGCTCTGGCACCTCTTCAGTTTGCACCTGAAATGGCTCAATCCATTATGATTTTTTCTAAAGCCGGTCAGCCGATTATCATTACGGGTGGTGGTATTATGGGGTCCACTGTCCCAATCGTGCCGGTTGATCTACTCATTATCCAGAACGCTTCTGTGCTGGCAGGGATTTGCTTGAGCCAGTTGGTAAACCCTGGTGCACCCGTAATATATGGGGCTGTCGGTTCTCCTTTGGATATGCAGACCGGCGCGCTTTACCATGGAGGCCCGGAGTCCAACATTGTCATAAAAGAAGGCCTTTTAATGGCAAATTTTTATGGTTTGCCCAGTCGTGGCGGTGGCGCTCTAACAGACTCTCATTGTCTTAATTATCAGGCGGGTTACCAAAGTGCCTTATCCTTAAAAACAGCCTTAGATTCCCATACCAGTTTTATTCTTCACGCCTGCGGAATCTTAGGCACATATATGGCCATGAGCTTTGAAAAATTTCTTGCTGATGAGGAACTTTGTCACCATATTTTAAAAACGCTTCAACCATTTGAGATCAACGAAGATCAAATTGATCTCACCATAATCAAAGAGGTGGGTGTAGGCGGTCAATTTCTCACCCATCCCTCCACTTTCAAGCATTGTCGGACCCAATTTATTCCCCTGCCACTGGCCAACCGACTTCCCTTTGACAATTGGCAGAAGCAAGCTGTCTCGTCTTACCGGGATAAGGCCACAGAGGCATTAGCCATACGCCTGGACCAATATCAAAGACCTGATATTGATTCATCATTGGAAAATGAGCTTAGGAGGTATGTAAAATCCAGGAAAAAGGAAATACATTAACAAATAATCCCGTCTAAAGTTCAATATAAAAATCAAAGATGTATCAATCATTAAATTTATTATTAGAATTGGGGGGTCATTCTATTTAAACTACCATGGATTTGAAATATTAATTGCTTATCGTCTATACTTTTAATTGACTCTATCAACTTTTCTGCGACCGGACGACAATGGGTTCAATCAGGCCATCGGCATATGGGTTTAAATCCGCACCCCGCCCTGGATCATGGAAGATACCGGAGACTGTTGTAGGAGGCTAAGATTCTTCTGTATTTTCCGGGCACCAGCAGCCTATTCCAGCCCAACCCCCTCTTCTCTCTGTAATAGGACAGAGTGTGATTTGACTCGGCCTTCCTCGTCAAGACCTTGAGCCCTTCTTTGGCAAGGGTATCAGGGTTAATTTTCTGGGTTTGGGGATCATGTCCCAGAAATTCAGATAAAGACCGGATCAAGTCCTGGGGATTTTCATAAAACGATTCATGGTAAACCAGAAGTTTTTCACCCTTATATCCCTTGAAAAAATTTATATTCTCCAGATATTTTTTCAACTGAAAATAGGTGATGATTATACGGAGCAGCTTTGGATAATGTTTCATGTCGCTGGCCACACATTAATAAGGGTCCCTGAGCAGCAGGATCAGCTTTGCCTTTTGGGGTTCAATGTGAACCCCCTTCTCCTTGAAATCGATGATCCGATGGGCTTTATAGACCTTTTGAGATCCATGGGTTTCAGCAAAGAAACCGGCCTTGTGTAATTCCAGAGGGGCGGGACTCATCGCATTGGCAGCCTATGCATTATGAAATGAACAGATTCCCCAGAAGGCTTAGTTTGAGGCGGTCTTCACACCCAACCCCCAAAACAGAGCGGTTTATAAAAAGCTGTTCAAACACTTTGTGGATCTCTACCATTCCAACAGGAAATGGTATAAGAAGCTGAATGGATAAAAAAGAGTTGGTCTAAGAAATTGGGGGACAGGAAAGGCCCAGGTACAGCTGCAGATGATCCTCAATGACCCGATCCCAGGTAAAAGGACAGGGCGTGTGGGTATTGTGCCGTGTAATGCGGTCCAGTAAATCTGGTATCTGAATCAGCCTGGCCAGACAGAGGGCCATGTGGGTATCATCCTCAGCCAGGAAGCCTTCAATATTGTCTCGAATAAAGGTTTTAACTCCACCAAAGGTCATGGCCACAACCGGGAGGCCGGAACATCTGGCTTCCAAGGCAGCGATACCAAAGGACTCCAGAATACTGGGCAGCACAAAGATATCTGAACTGGAAAAAACTCTGCGAATCACCTCATGGGTTTGGAATCCCATGAGCCGAATCTGCCCGTCAAGCCTACGTTTTCGAATCATCCGGGCCATTTTCCCGTAATCAGACCCATCTCCGATAATGGTTAGTTCCAGGTTCATCCCCGGCTTCAATCGCCTTTTCAGGTCATGGAAGATACGGATAAGGGCAGGGCCCCGTTTCTTTCTGCTCAGACGCATGATGGAAACCAGCCTGATGTTTTCCCCCTTCTTCATTTTCTCCCTGGGAAACCAAATCTTTGGATCAATACCATTGCCAAGCAGTGAGACCCTGTTTTTGCGGCAGAGGCCTTGAACATCCTCTGCCACACTCGGACTTACTGCAGTATAGGCAGAGGGCCATCCTGTCCACCCTGTAAGCCTGTCCAGGATTCCCAAGACCCTGCCGAACCCCCTTAGAAATGAATGAAATGTGATAATGCCGGGGATGTCGCATTTTCGGGCAGCATAAAGCCCTGCCATGGCAAAGGGGGAGATATAGCTGAAATGGCTGTGAACCACATCATATTTTTCCTGGGTCAAAATAACTTCCAGATCATTTACCCCCTCTGGTGATACCATGACCTTGAATCCCGGCAGAAGCAATGTTTTAATCCGGATGACTTTAACGTTCTTTGAAACCTTTTCAAAAAAAGGTGGCACACCAGGATCAAGCAATGGGGTGATCACATGAACTATATGGCCCTTTAGAGCCAACCTGGGAGCAAGCTCTTTTAACTGCATTTCAATGCCCCCTATTCTGGGCAGGTACCAGTCGCATACCAGGGCAATTTTAAGCCTCCTGGCAGGTAAAATCTTGAGTTTCACCAGGCCGTCCCCAGACAGGCAGCCAGGATAAAGGAATAGAAAAACGGAGCGGTAAAAATAATGGAATCAAAAATATCCATAATACCGCCGTGATTGGGCAGGACCTGTCCGAAATTCTTCACACCAAAATTGCGCTTAATTCCGGATGCGATCAGGTCTCCTGCAGTTGCCCCCAAAATAATCAAGATGGTAGAGGCCGCGGCAATCCCTATGGGAAATTTAAAGCCAACATAGTTGAACACCATACCGGTGGCAAAGGCTGCTGCGGCTCCACCCAAAACCCCTTCCCAGGTTTTATTGGGGCTGATACCGGGGAAAATCTTTGTTTTTCCTGCCATACTACCGACCAGCTGGGCAAAAGAGTTGTTCATCTCCGTGACACAATAAAAATACAAAAGAAACTCAGGCCCCTTGGGCAAACCATAGCAAAGGATATAGAAGCCCCAGAACAATGAGGGATAAACCAGACTCATCACTGCTTGCGGGTATGCCGACCATGACGCCCCCTGCCCAGGAAAAAAACAATGGCAGCAAAAAAGAAGTACCGTGCTGAAAACAAGGCCGGTTGTCAAACCCGCCATCCCCAAGACAAAGCCCGCCACAAGAGTCAGACTTCCTGCCATAAGGGCTATAACTCTAACGAGAATACCGGGGCAAAACAGTCTAAGCACTTCATTCTGGGAGAGAGCTGACAGAACAAGAACAGATACCAGAAAGGGGATCCTGCCTGAGATCAGGGGTATCACCACCACCCCCGTGACCACCAGAGTGGTCCTGTATTTGGCCCACAGCATAGAAAAGAGTTCTTGATCATCTATTTTTTTTGATCCCAAACGAATGGTCAAAAAGGCCAAAAAAGGCATAATAAGCATAAGGATCAGAAACCGGGTCATCATGGCAGTCTGGCCTGGTCTTCGTTATCCAGAAGTTTTTTCGCCCTGAAAAATCGCTGAATCGCTGTCAAGTGTGTCCCTATGCCAAGGAGTACCAGCATATAAAAAAGGATGAGCTGATCCGGAAAAAAACCTTGAAAAATAAGTGCGAAGCAGATGAGGATGACCCGTTCAAGCCGCTCTAGAAGATCTGGCCAGTCATTGTTTGAAATGGGTATATCAATGGCGCATCTTGCCTTGTTGTAACTGATGAGAAGAGAGCCTGTCACTACCATGAACACAGGAACCCAGAACCCAGTTTTCAGAACAATGACAAAATACACCAGGATTTCCTGATACCTGTCGATTACAGCATCCAGGTAAGAGCCGAATTTTGTGGACTGATCCGTCACCCTGGCAACGGCACCGTCCAGTGAGTCACAGGCAAAGGTCAGGCCAAGCATCAGGCCGAACCAGATATAGTTCTCAGACCATAGAAAAATAATACAGGCCGATAGGGTTAAGCCGAACCCCATAAGGGTCACCCCGTTGGGGGTCAGCCCTGTTCTGGCCAGTCCCCTTCCCAGTATGTCCCAAAAACCGTCTATTTTTGATTTAAACAAGCCGTCTAGCATATCCCAAGCCTTTCGCAGAAAAATATATCTCATACCACATTGACCTGACAGAATAAACCCCCCTCTTACGAAAATAAAGAACTACTCCGAAAGAAAATCCTTGTTTCACAACCTCATTCTGTCTATATTACACAGCTTAGTTTGCATATGACCACGTATAAATCAAGTTAGGAAAGGACAGGAATAGATGAAGAACGAGCCCATCGCCGTTGTTGGCATCAGCAGTGTATTTCCTGGTTCCGGGAATACAGGAGAGTTCTGGGATACGATTTTTCAAGGCAAAGACAGGATCACGGATGTGCCCCAACACTATTGGCTGACCCAGGATTATTTTGATCCAGACCCAAGGAAAAAAGGGAAAACCTATGCCCGCCGCGGTGGATTTTTGCCAAAGCAAACCTTTGATCCGGATATTTTTCGCATCCCTCCTAAGACCATTTCCTCCATTGACACGGTGCAGCTGCTGGCCCTGATCTGCGCCCGGCGCCTGGTGGACAACTGCCCCAGCATCAGGTCAGGCAAGGTTGATAAAAAAAATATCAGTGTTATTCTGGGCGGGGGGACTGCCACGGAAATGATGGCGGGGCTGATGGGTCACATTCACTACCCCAACTGGCGAAAGGCCATGAGGGAATGTAATCTGCCCGAACCTCTCATTGAAGAAATCTTTGAAAAGGTGAGCCAGACCTATCCGGAAATAACGGAAAACAGTTTTCCCGGCTCCCTGGGCAATATTACAGCCGGCCGCATTGCCAATCGTCTGGACCTGGGAGGGAGCAATTGTGTTGTGGATGCAGCCTGCGCCAGCAGCCTTGCTGCTGTATCATCAGCCATCCAGTCTCTGCGGCTCAATACAACAGACCTGGTTATAACAGGGGGGGCCGATGCCCATAACGACATCTTCATGTTCATGTGCTTCAGTAAGACACCAGCCCTGTCACCCACCGGGGACTGCCGCCCCTTTTCCAAGGAGGCAGACGGTACCATTCTGGGAGAGGGAGTTGGCCTGCTGGCTCTGAAACGGCTAACAGACGCCCAAAAAGAGAAGGATCCCATATATGGGGTCATCCGGGGATCAGGATCTTCATCAGATGGACTTGGGAAAAGTATTTACGCCCCCCAGGCCAGTGGTCAGGCCCTGGCCATTGAAAGGGCCTACCGGGATGCCGGAACCCTTCCAGGCAGGACAGAGCTTGTGGAGGCCCACGGTACTGCCACCCGGGCTAACGATGCCACTGAGTTTAAAGCCCTGTGCCAAACATTTTCCAGGGAAGATTCCCAAACCATTCCCAAAGAGAGCGGCAGAGCCAAACCCGCGGTCCAATGGTGCGGCCTGGGATCGGTAAAATCCCAGATCGGCCATACCAAATCCGCTGCCGGAGCCGCAGCCCTGATCAAAATGGTCCTGGCCCTCCACCATAAAATACTGCCCCCCACCATAAAGGCAGATACCCCCAACCCGGCATTGAAACTCAAGGAGAGCCCATTTTATCTTAATACCATTGCCAGACCCTGGATCCATGAGCCAGGCACCCCCCGTCAGGGAAGTCTCAGCGCCTTCGGTTTTGGGGGCAGCAATTTTCACCTGGTGGTTCAGGAATATCTTCAGGATAAAAAAAGTGACAACAATCCTGCCAGACGATACCACCTGTTTCCGTCCCAGCTCATCCTGGCCGGCGGCAAGGATATAAACCTGCTGGCCGAAAAAATCGCAGTCATTGAACACCGCCTGAAAAAGGACGACCCTCTTTGTGACATTGCCCATGACACCCAGATGACCTTTAATTACGCAGCCAAATTTCGCCTGACCCTGACAGCAGGGGCATCTGACCAGGCTATGGCACTCCTGGAAAAGGCGAAAAAAAAAATCTCAGAAGATCCTGATACTCCCTTTTCCATATCAAACTGCCTCCACTTTGGACCTTCCCCCTGGCAGGACAAGGTTGCATTTCTTTTTCCCGGCCAGGGCAGTCAATACCTCCATATGGGGGCAGACCTTGCCATGGCCTTTTCCCAAGCCCGGGGGGTCTGGGACGCTATTTCAGGAGAACCCGAAACCCATGGGCTTCACCAAAGGGTTTTCCCTCCCCCGCCCCTGAATGATGAAGAAAAAAAAAGCCTGGATCAGGCATTGGCACAGACCTCTACGGCCCAGCCTGCCATTGGAGCTGTGACCCTTTCCATGCTCAGGCTCATGCAAAAGGCCGGGATACATCCGGATTGTACGGCAGGTCACAGCTTTGGTGAACTTTTGGCATTGTTCTGCGCCGGTGCCATTCCTTTGGAAAAAGACCTAATGGCCCTGGCAAAAATCAGGGGTGACCTCATGGCAGGGGCTGCTGATCCCAATATCCCCACCGGCATGACAGCAGTCATGGCAGAAAAGGAAAAAATCACATCCCTGATTAAAAAAGAGGCCCTGAACCTGATTATTGCCAATGAAAATAGTCCCGGACAATTTGTTCTTTCAGGGACATCTGAACAGTTGGATATAATAGAGTTCTGCTTAAGGAAAGAGAGGATCAGTTTTCAGAGACTGCCGGTTTCCATGGCCTTTCATTCAGAGGTGGTCAGCCCTTTATCTCAGGAGTTTCTTAGGGCACTAAACAAGTTTGATTTTCACCCTCCTGAAATTCCGGTATACGCCAACACAACAGGGGAAGCCTACCCGTATCAGATACCGGCGCTCAGGGAGCAGATGGCAGGCCAGATAGCCAACCCTGTTCTTTTCACGAATCAGGTGGAGGCCATGTACAGAGACGGAGTCCGTCTCTTTGTAGAGGTCGGACCGGGTAGCACCCTGACCGGGCTTGTGAATCGCTGTCTTGGAGAAAGACCCCATAAGGCAGTAGCCCTTGATCCCAAGGGTCCTAAAGATACAAGAGGGTTCTGGAACCTTATGGGAATTTTGTCAGCAGCCGGTATCCTATTGGACTTTTCTCCTTTCTGGAAGGATATCATCAGAAAAGGGGCAACGCCCAAGGAGACCTATTCCTCATTTGCAGTGGAGATTGACGGCAGTAATTTTGAAAAGCCTTATCCCCCTAAAGGTGGGAGTGAAGCCCTTCCCCCACCTGTTTATCGGGATGCTGCCAGATATCTTGAAACCATCCCTTCTGATGAACCCCTTGGCCAGGATCAGGAGAATCAAAACCTTGAAATTCTCCATACCCGGATGAAACAGGCCCATGAAGCCTTTATCCATGCCTCCAGCGCCTTTATGAACAAAATGGCCCAACAGAAACCTGACATGGATACAGCAACTGAAGAAGCACTGCCCCCTGATGAGCATCATATACCCACCCCCATAGATGAATCAGTCTACCAGAAAGCCCTCATAAAAATTCTGACTGAAAAAACCGGGTATCCCGAGGACATCTTTGATCTGGATACAGAACTTGAGGCAGGCTACGGCATTGACTCCATCAAGAAAGTGGAAATCCTTGCAGAATTTCTGGATCAATACCCGGATCTTGAACTGGGAGATACTCAGCAACTGTACGGCCTTCTAACCCTGGGAGACATCATCACCCATGTCAGGTCTATTGCCGGGTCAAAAACAGGTAAAAAACAAGAGGTACCCATATCAACACCTCCTGAACAGGAACCAAGGTCAGCCGCGCCTGTCAAGAAAGCCCCCTTTCCACCGCTGCTCCGTTATCAGGTGGAACTGGAGGAAATCCCTGGAATCCCGGGGTCCTTCAAAGGAAAGGACAGCCTCTGGCATATCATCAAAGACAGATCCGGTACAGCAAAGATTCTGGCTGAGCAGCTTGTAGATATGGGCATAAAAACGATCCTGACAAAAACCTGCCCCCCTGATGCCGATCATATTATTTTTCTTCCGGGAATCGATAAGGCCAAGGATGCCTCCAGCGCCATTGACATTAATTATCAGGCGTTTGAGGCGGCCAAGGCCTGTGCCCCAAATATGAAAAGACAAGACACCTGCTTTGTCCTAGTTCAGGATACCGGAGGAGATTTCAACCTTTCAGGCAGTGCCGGCATAAAAGGCTGGTCAGGCGGTCTTTCAGGCCTTGCCAAAACCGCTGCAATGGAATGGCCAAAGGCAAGGGTAAAATCAATCGACCTGCCTTGCAGTACAATGAGGCCAAAAGAAATCGCAGCAGCCCTTATTCAGGAGCTGCACCAAACAGACGACCGAAGCGAGGTGGGCCTTACCATGGAAGGCTCCAGGGTAAAGGTTACAACCAGAGAATCTTCTGACATTCAAAAACCTTCTCTCATTGAACCGGACCAGGTGGTGGTGGTCACCGGCGGTGCCAGGGGCATCACCAGGGAGTGTATTATCACTCTGGCCCAGCAGGTTCCTATGAAATTCGCCATCCTCGGTAGATCTGACCCGGATGTGGATGGTGCAGAGGAGATCCAGGAAACTATGGCCGCCCTGGAACAGAACGGCTCTCAGGTTCGATATTTTTGTGCAGATGTCACAGACCCAGGGGCTGTAGAATCAGCACTTGAAGATGTCAGGGCGCTTTTGGGACCCATCGACATCCTCATCCACGGGGCAGGTATTATTGATGATGCCCCCATCCATGAAAAAGAGCTGGAGACCTTTAAATCTGTTTTTGATACCAAAGTCCAAGGGTTTCTAAACCTTCTGAAAGAGACAGGGACAGATCCCCTGAAACGGATCTGCTGCTTTTCATCCATTGTGGCCAGACAGGGCAACTTCAATCAGTCGGATTATGCCATGGCCAATGAGGTGTTAAACAAGGTCTGCCAGTCTGAAGCCGTCAAAAGGGAAGGGGCGTGTATTGTCCGGTCCATCAACTGGGGCCCCTGGGACGGGGGAATGGTTCAGGATCATCACAAAACCCTGTTTCGAACCATGGGAATAGGCCTGATCTCTTCTGATCAGGGCACCCGGGCCTTTGTAAACGAGTTTGGAAGTGATACCCAAGGTCCTGTTGAAATCATCATCACAGGAAACAAGGACAAATCAGAGCCGGTTTCAGTTCTCGGAGCAGAACAGACCAGAGAGTGGGTCATGAACCGGGCAGAACATCTTTGGGTAAATGACCACAGTCCCACCTATTGCATTCCGGTCCTGCCCATGATGGGAGAACTGGACATGCTCTGCAGCCAGGGATCAGAACACCTGTCCAGATCCAGGGCTGTTCAGGTCATAAGTCTGGCATCAAATCAATGGGCTGCCTTTTCCCCGGAGACCCTTGAAGGCAGAACCCGTATCAGGGAAGAAGATACGAATCTCCTTTCCATGGAATTTCAAATCCGGGACAAATCCGAGAACGGGTATGCCCCGGCTGTCACAGCCAGAATCCGGTTTGCCAATACTTATCCCCTGGCACCTAAGACCCAAGTACCTCGCCTAGAAATGGGATATCCGGTGAAGGCCCCTTATAAAACGGGGCAGCTCTTTCACGGCCCAGGATTACAGCTTATGGATAAACTTGTTCTGGGAACCAACGGTGCTGACTGCATTGTCAGGTGTGAGTCCCGGGGGGTTCCCTACGGTAGTGTCCACCCGGGGCTTCTGGATGCCGCCCTTCACTGCATGCCCAGCCAGCAAATGCATCTATGGTTTCCCAAGACCGGAGAGGGAAATATTGCCTTTCCCATGGAACTGTCAGAGCTGGCTTTCTACCGGGACCTGCCCCGGACAGGTTTTGTACATGTCAGGGCTCGGACAAACCATCTGGCCAACCGCTACTTTCCCATCATCCAATTTTGGATTTTTGAGGGAACCCAGCTGGCTGCTGAGTTCAGCTTAAAGCTGCTCCTGGTGCCCAAAGGCCCTCTGGTCAATATTTCCCCCATTTCCTGGAAACGGTTCCTTAAAAGATCCGGCCATATCAGCGGCCTTGTGTTTGGTTCTGATACCGGTACTCTCCGGCAGGCCAGAAAAGAGAATATCAAGGCCATGGACTGGCTTCCAGGCACAATTGCATCGGTATTCAGGGTGTCGGAATCTGAAAAGAATTTCTACACAAAAGTGGCTCTTAAAGCCCATGCAGGGGATCTTATGGCCATACACCCGTCACGGGTTTCTTTTGAGCCTGCCACAGGTTCCTGCAGGAACCTGCCCCTGAACCGGCTGTCTGTCTCAGCAACAGAGACAAAGGCGTTCATTGAAACAGCCCATAAGGGGATTGAAGCCCTGGACCTATCTTCGGTCAAAACATATTGGCATGAAAAAATTGGTGTCAAACACTCCATCCTCTCAGACCTGTTTGAGGGGTTTGTAATAAAATTCATCCGGCGGATTGTCCTGGAGTCCCCGGATGAGATACAAGCCTGCCAGGGAAAACCTGTGATGTTTATGAGCAATCACCAGACCGGGGTGGAAACTCCGCTCATGGCTATATTTCTGGGATACTTGTTTAACAGCCCCATATATGGAATTACCAACAAGGAACAGCAGAACGGCATCCTGGGACATCTCAACCAGCTGGTAAAAAATTCTGCCGGCACCCGGCTTCCCTTTCACATGAGGGTGTTTGACCAGGAAAAACGGCTTCAGCTCTCCCAGATCCTTTATGAAATCGCAGACAAAATCAAGACAGAGGCAGCCTCCCTTTATATTGCCTGCGAGGGGAGACGGGCCTTCAGGGCAGGACATAAGATCACCCAACTCAGTTCTCTGTTCATTGATTTTCTAATTGAACACCAGATCCCTGTGGTCCCCATCAGGTTCACAGGAGGGCTTCCTGTCAAAGGGCCGGATATCTATTATGATTTCCCCTATGGCTATGGACAGCAGGATATCTATCTGGGCCGTATCATAAGACCTGAGACCCTGGCAGACTTGGCATACGGGCAGCGGCCGGAGTTTATTCTGGACAGGATCAACAGCCTGGGGCCGGAACTTGAAAAAGAAACCCCTTTGGGGCCGGACAAGAATTTTGAGACCCGGGTCAATACCCTATCCAAGGCCCTGGGAATTCCAAAGATGGCAGCTGCAGCTGCAGCTTGCCTGGACTATATTGAGTCCCCAAGCAGGGAAACAAAAATATTTATGGACAGCCTGAAAACCAATGGATTGACATTACCTGAGCCCGGAACAGAGCTTCATGATGTACTCTCCTTTCTTTTGAGCAAATAGAACCAATAAAGGAACTCCAAGTGGAAAAAATCAAAGTGGCGATTGTGGGTGTGGGAAATTGTGCCAGTGCACTTGTTCAGGGAATTCACCATTACAGAAAAAAAGAAGACCCAAATGCATCTGGCCTGATTCACTGGAATATCGGGGGATACACCCCGGGTGACATAGAAGTGGTTGCCGCCTATGACATTGATAGAAGAAAGGTAGGAAAGGACCTTAACCAGGCTGTTTTTTCTTTGCCCAACTGCACAACGGTCTTCTGCCCGGACCTTGGGCCGGCTGATGTCAGGGTTATACAGGGTCCGGTGCTTGACGGTTATTCAGCCCATATGGACAATTATGATGCCTCTATCCGGTTTCAGCCCGGGGCAGAGGGCGGCACTGCAGAACAGCTTAAACAGGAGATCGTCAGCAACCTGAAAGCGTCCAAAGCCAGGGTAATGCTCAACTACCTGCCAGTGGGGTCCCAGAAGGCAACTGAATTTTATACCGCCTGTGCCATTGAGGCCGGCATGGCCTTTGTAAACAATATTCCGGTTTTCATTGCCAGCAATCCAGACTGGGCAGAGCGTTTCAGGGCAGCGGACCTACCAGTTCTTGGTGATGATATCATGTCTCAGCTGGGTGCAACCGTCACCCACAGGGCATTAACAGAGTTATTCAAAAACCGGGGTGTGAAGCTGGACCGGACCTACCAGCTCAATACCGGAGGCAATACAGATTTTTTAAACATGCTCAACCCAGAGCGGCTTTCCTCTAAACGGGAGTCCAAAACAGAAGCTGTCCAGGCCGTTGCCCAAAAACGCCTGGAAGATGAAAATATTCATGTGGGTCCCAGTGATTATGTGGCCTGGCAAAAGGACAATAAAGTCTGTTTTATCCGCATGGAAGGGACTTTATTTGGTGATGTCCCCATGAACCTGGAGCTTCGCATGTCAGTTGAAGACTCCCCCAACTCAGCAGGGGTGGCCATTGACCTGGTCCGCTGTGCAGCCCTGGCCCTGGACAGAGGGATCAGCGGAATTGTGGAAGGACCCAGCGCCTTTTTCTGCAAGCACCCCCCCATCCCCCATTCCAATGAAACCGCCCGGGAGATGACCGAGGACTTTATCCAAGGGGTGTCAAAGAAGGAATAGAAGGCCCAGAATCAGGGCCGTCCCCAGTGACACAAAGACTTTCCAGTTATTGGCCAGAAAGTTGAGCATATGGGTATCCCACTCGGCCCAGGTATCCCCAGGGAGATGGAGCACATAGGCCTGTTCTTTATCCCCGGAATTGTAATGAATACCAGGCATCAGAAAAATACGGTCCCTGTGAACAGAGTCTTTATGAACCCGGGTAACAAAAAGGGGGCCGGTTGTCATCAGCACCCTGAAATGCCTGAGGATAAAGAATCGGTTGAACCTGGCAAAGGATGTCCCAAGGCTGTCGATACATGCTTTAAAAAACGGATGACCTGGTTCTGCCATCATCAGATCATTGGCCAGGCCCACAGGTTTGGTGGGAGCCATGAGGGCTTCATGGTCCAGGAAATCATCCATGGGCCTGTTACAGGCAATATCCAGATCGGAATAAAGCCCGCCGTATCGATACAAAAACATATACCGGGCAGCGTCCACCCTCTGGATATCTTCTGGATAGGATTTATACAAGGGCCATATTTGCGGGAACTCCGCCTCAACAAAGGCATCAAGATCATCATGGCTCCAAAGACGGTACTCCCAGTCAGGATGGAGCTTACGCCATGATGCAGAGGCAGCCTGGAATTGATCCGGAATATCTTTTGTTTTCCATGTCTGGTGAATAATTTTTGGAATCACTCTTTATTGTCCTCTTGAATGGGTTGACCATACTCCAGTCTAACCGTCTGATCTGCGAGACCAAAATACCGGTCGTCGTGGGTGATAATGATTATTGTCTTTCCCTTTTCCTTCATCTGGGGAATAAAGGTTTTATAAAAAAACTCACGGAACCCAAGTTCCTGGTCTGCTGTCATCTCATCGCAGACCAAAATGGGTTTATCCTCCATAACAGCACAGAACAATGCAAGGCGGCGACGCTGGCCTGAAGAAAGCTTGTCTGTTGAAAACCGCCCCTTGTCAATGGAAAGTTTATGGGACAAAGAAAACATGCTCAGCCATTTTTTCATTTTTGCCTCATCCGGATCATTCATCCCATACAGGGCTTCAAACAGAAAAAAGTCTGAAAAGACCACAGAGAACAGTGACCGGTAGGCCTTTATATCAACAGATCTCAACTGTTTCCCATCCACCAGGATCTCACCGCTGTTAGGTGTATAAAGGCCAGTGATAAGTTTTAAAAGGGATGTCTTTCCGCTTCCGTTTCCACCGGTGACAAAGATGACTTGACCCTTTTCAATATCCATGGACAAGGGACCCATACTAAAAGAATGGGCATTATCTGTCTTATAGGTATAAGTTAGGCTGCGGATACAGATGGAAACAAAATTATGGTAACCCTCCTTTGAATTATCCGATTTTGAACCTCTGGCACTATTTTTCATGGAAAGGGCTTTGTCCTTGAGAGTCTCCAGGTTATCCAGAGCCACATTCATTTTGGTAAACTGAAGGGCGCTGTATAAAAACTGGCCCCCAGGGGTGACCATATAGAGCAGCACCACCACAATTTTGGAGACAATGGCCTGGTCCTGGGTAAAATAATGGGGCAGAAAAAAAAGAACAAACCCTAAAAGTGAAAGGAAGAGAACCAGGCCGATGCTGTAGTTGAGCTGAACAATCTTATTGGCCCTGATGAGCAGACTCCGGGTTTTTGCGAATCCAGGCTGGATATGCCCTGAAAAAAGGGCTTCAGATTTTCCTGCATTCATTTTCAGCTCTTTGAACCCGCCCATGAAATCCAGAACCAGCTTATATACCCTTTCCAATTGAGATCTGGATTGTTCAAGATCTGTTTTGGCTGAATTCTGGCGCAAAAGATAGACCCCGATCCCCAGGACAAAAATCAGGATGGCCAGAAAAAAAACCAGGGGAGAAAGCCAGACCAGGTACCCCAGACAAAAAACCAGGGCAACACCGGCAGTGAGAAGTTCTATCATATCCGGGATGAACCGGCTGATGGCGGCACAGTCTGTGGTCAGAACATTGTGGATTTTTGACTGGGCAATCTGTTCAAATTGTTCCAGGGGACTTTCCCTAAGGGCATCCAGAATAATAAGCCGGGTCCGAACCGTAATGGTCTCCACCAGGGAAATAATCGTTACATTGGCAGCATATCTCAGAACCTGGGCCAGAATCACCAGGAAAAAAAAACCAATAACATAGGGCATTGAATAAAAGAACTGCCCTGCAATCACTTCGGAAACAATAATCATGGCACCGCCAATGGCACCGCCAGATCCAAGACTGAATAGCCCGCATAACAATACCCTGATTCTGGATTCGTGCAGTAAAAGTTTTAGCATGACTTACCTTTCTCCGGATAAAAATAATAGTCTATCATTTCCTGGTCATTTTTTCCGTCCTGGTTGATCATCCACAGCGGGTTGGACCGACTGGTATCCAAATAGCTTGAAAAAGGCTCCCTCATGGGGTAGGGCAGAAGGTACTTTTCCACCCCCTTTTGGGCCAGGTATCCGCTGATGCATATATCATCCACAAAAAATGCCGCTTTCGGGAGCCTGTTCCGGATAAAAAAATCGTCTTGAAACAGACCCCTCTGGTACATCACCATGGATATACCGGACAGCACATCCACTTTTTGGGGTGAGCTTACAGAGTTGCCGTATAAAATTCTGCGTTTCAAAAATTTCCCAGAAGACGGCAAGCACCATCCCCTGAACCCCAGAGCTACCCCTTGCAGATTTTTATGATTGTCCATTAGAACCCTGATCAGATGCCTGGGATATATGGTATCGTCATCCACTGTTACGATCAATGTATCAAGATCTGTTTCCAGTTTAAGTGTTTCATAAAGCTTTAGGATCGGCCCTCTGTCCTGCTGGCACCTGTGAACAAGCAGCCTAGGGTCCCTTACCAGCTCTTCCGGGATGTCATAGGGCTGACTTTCCCGGCTTGATACCATTGGTATGATCAGACAAATGAGATCCGGCGGGCGGGTTTGGCAGAGAATGGAATTGAGGCAGGGCCAGATCCGGTTAAGCCGGCTTGGAATTGTGGTCAAAGAAACCACCACCCTGGGTGTATCATGTTTTTTTTCACCAGACCCTTTGAGCAGGCAAGTCCCTGCCAGCTGCATGCGCAGATACCAGAGAAGGTACATGGGCGTACAATACCTGGGAAACAGAATCAAAATAAAAAGGCAGGCAGCCCAAATGCCTGATATCCAGAGCAGCATTGTCTATCCTAATATTTAAGGTTGTGGCATAGTCTATTACCGGGCGGCATATATGCCGATATGGACATGGAATGCTTCAAGCCCCTGGATCCGTAGGAATTATTTTCCAAAATAGGTATGACGCAACTGATCTTCAAAGGAGGCACTGGTTTTGACCACCTTTTGAAAAATTTCTTTGGAAAGGGTAAGAAGTTCCACATCCTCAGTTGCTGTAACCGTGGCAGCCCTTGGCTGATCTTCCAGAAGAGCCAGTTCACCGAAAATATCCCCAGGGCCGATGCTCAGCAGAAGGGTCTCTTTTCCGTCTACAATTTTAGTAATATCAGCTTTACCTGAATAAAGGATATAGAACTTGTCAGCCTCGTCTCCCTGGCGGATAATACTGCTGCCGGCCGGACAGACTTCACGTTCCATGGCATTGGCGGTATCGGCAATCAGGGCCGGGGTTGCATTCTCAAAAATATGGCACTTTTTCAAGAACCCGGAAATGGTCATGGATTCTGCCACATCAACATCTGAGGCCACATATCCATCCACCATATTGATGATCCGGTCTGCCACATCCAGGATCCGATTGTCGTGGGTCACAATAAGGACGGTGGAACCGATTTCCATTGCAAGTTCCTTGAATATATTGACCACAAGCCGTCCGGTATCCTTATCCAGAGCTGCGGTGGGCTCATCAGCAAGAATAATTTTGGGCTGGTTTACCAACCCCCTGGCAATGGCCACCCGCTGTCGCTGCCCCCCTGAAAGACCGGATGGTTTTTTATGCAGATGCTCACCAAGCCCCACCCGCTCAAGAATTTCAATTGCTCTGATTTTGGATTCTTTTGATGAATCGCCAAAGAGTTCCGTGGCCAGCTTGACGTTTTGATATGCAGTCAGGGAATCAAACAGATTGTGGGCCTGGAAGATAAACCCGATATTCTTCCGGATCTCCACCTGCTGGCCCGAACCCAGAGAGCGCAATTCCTGACCCATTATCTTAAGACTTCCCTCCTGAAGGGATCTTAGGGCCCCGATCAGGGTGAGCAAGGTTGTTTTCCCTGAACCGGAGGGTCCGGTCATTATGACAATCTCACCAGGGTACATGGTCAGATTGTTGTCAAACAATACTTTTACCCGTCCCTCTCCCTGTCCGAAAGAGTGCCCGGCATCCCTGATGACAATGATGGGTTCTTCTTTTTTAAATAAACCTATAGCCAAAATACATTCCTATATTTCAGGTTAAAACAGCTCTGCCGGATCTGCCTTTAACACCTTTCTAACGGCCAGTATCCCTGCAATATTACACATGAGCACAGTCAAGACAAAAATGACCACAACCCGCTCAACGGTCAGGGTCATGACAATTTTGGTAAAATGTTCAATAAATGCATACAATCCGAAGCTTGCTGCAAGTCCAGGGAAAAAACCCAGGACAGAAAGTAGAAGTGCCTCTTTGAGAACGATACTGACCATGAATTTCTTTGAAAATCCCACCGCCTTCATGGTGGCAAACTGGGGCATATGATCAGTCACCTCATTAAACAGAATCTGGTAGGAAATGATAACCCCTATCCCGAATCCCACAATAAGCCCGATGCCCAGAAGTGCACCGATGGGGGTTGACCGGGTGGTGAAATTAATTTCAAAGACCCTCATCTCCTCTGGTGTCATGAATCTGAAATCTTCCGGGAATACCTGTTTTAGGCTTTCCTTCAATCCGGGAATATCAGTACCCGGACGGGTTTTAAACAGGGCAAAAGATATTTTTTCAGGATCAAAATGTCCAGCCCCGAACCCGGTAAGCAGAGTCACATCACTCATGAGAATATAGCCATTTTTAGAGAAATTCGGACCCATTTCCACAATACCGGCCACATGGTGAGGAATTTTCCGAATTTCCACATCCATTCCTGTCTCTATCCGGCCAAACACCTTTCTGGACTTTGAGTCAAACAATATATTTCCCTTGTACTTCAATGCGCCTGCGTGGTTCTCAAACCCAGGGATTGAAAAGGGGATGCTGTCCATGGGAAATGCCAGAAAAAAAATGGTCTTACTCATCCCGGTCTGGGGGTTTTTTATTTTTGTCTGACCGTCATAGATGGGAATCACCTCTGTGACCTCTTCAAAGGCAGCTGCCTGGAAAATCCGAGTCCTGTGAATCTTCCTAAAGGAGTTGATGGACCTGGATTTGATATCCACCATTACAAGGTCCGCATCTATAATGGTGGCCAGCCTGGCCTGACTGTCGTTGAGCCCATTAAAAAACCCAATACCCATGAATAGGACCAGGGTGGCAAAGGCAATTCCGCACAGGGACATTGCCAGTCTGGCCTTGTTGTGGGTCAGCATTTGGAACACAACAATATTTGAATAGGGTATTTTCATCTTAAAATAAATCAGCCGGATCAGCCTTTTTTACCTTTCTCAAGGCCAAAAACCCTGATATCAGACACATGAAAAAGGAGAGGACAAATACAATGCCTGCAAGCCCCGGGGTCATTAAACTGGGAAGCCTGGTAAACTGGTGAATGGTCTTAAAAAGAAAATGGGCCAGAATTAAGGCCGGCACATAGGAGAGGGCAGCGAACAAAACCGCCTGCTGAAACCCCACCCCATAAATATAGCCGGGTGTAAACCCCGAAGCTTTAAGGGTGGCGAATTCCGTCAGCCGGTTGGTGATCTCTGTGGACAAGACCTGAAACAGAATGACAGCACCCACCAGAAAGGAGACAAGAACCCCGGTCTTGACCATTATCCCGATGGGCATTACTGAAACAAAGTAGGTCTCTTCCATCTTTATCATCTCCTGGCGGTCAAATACTTTGACTTCGGATGAAATCCCGGACCTCAGCCGTGTTTTCAAGGCAGCAAGATCTTCCCCGGGCCCTGCTTTGATAAGCCCGTACTTGATTTTTCTGCTGTCCACACGAGTCAGGCCGGTGAAGGTCTGGTTGTTCACAATAACAGCACCATCTGCATAGAACCCCATCCCCAGTTTGAACAGAGCACCGGTTTTGATGTCAATCCGGTTCACTTTTGCCTCCCTGCCTTTGACCAGAGGACCATAGGACGGATGGGAAAGGGTATCCAGCATCACCGAATAGGTCTGACCCAGGGAAGATAAATTCGCTCGGATCACAGGATTTTTCACAAAATCCGGATCCTGTTCAATACCCAGAATCATCAAAGAAGAACTGGTTTCTGTCTCAGTATCTTCCCATTGTCCGATGGACATATTCATGGGCATAACCTTTTCCACCCCCGGGGTGACCCCTGCCTGGATCAGATGTCCCCTGGCAAACCGTCCGGTCTCATTCATATATTCGTAGTCATATGAAACCATTAAAAAGTCAAACTCCATATCATTATATACCAGAGAGGCAGACCGCTTAATGGTGTCCAGAAATCCGATTTCCATAAATATGAGCAGAATGGAAAAGGTAATCCCGGCCATTGCCGCCAAGGTCCTTTTCTTGTTGAAAAACGTATTATGCCAGGCCAGAAAGATCCGCATTATTTTTTGGTCAAAATGCTGACCTCCACTTCCAGGTTGATCAGCCGGGATGCCAGCTTGGGATCATCAAGCACAATGACCACTTTGGCTACTTTTGAGGGGTCTTTGATTACACGGCCGATACTGGCCACTTTCCCGGTAATGGCTTTGGGAAGAGACTTGCTGGTTATGGAGGCTTTCATGCCCTTGGTAATTTTTAAAAGATCTGCCTGAAACACATCTGCAATAACCGTCATAACAGAAAGATCTGCAAGCCTGACGATGGGAACCGAACCAGCGGTTTCACCCTTTTTCAGCATAATGTCGAGGATGGTTCCACTAACCGGTGATTTAAGGTCTGAGTTTTCAAGATTTTTCTGGGCGGTCTCAAGCTGTTCCCTTGCCTGAGCAAGCTTATGGTCCCGGGATATGGTAAGGCGGCTCAATTCCATCTGCCCAAGGGCGAGATCGGCGTTCCTGTCATTTTTCAGGCGTTTCAGTTCAGCCATGGCAGTTTCCTGCCTGATTTTGGACAAAACATTCTGGTGTTCTCTATCTTCCTTTCGCTGGGCTGAAAAAGATCCTTTTCCCGCGCTCAAAAGCCTGTCCAGGCTTCCCTGGGTATACTCCAGATTTTCCTTTGCTGTATTTAACTTGGCCCTTTGAAGGGCAATCACGCTGTTGGATTTAATGCGAATGGTTTCCAGTTTTTTCTCCTGGATCTGAATGGTCATATTGGCCTCAAAAGTCAGCCGGTCCATACTGGATCTGGCAAGGATCACCTCTTGTTCGAGTCTTTTTTTAGAGGCAAAATCCACAAGCAGCTCTCCTTTTTCAACCCGATCCCCTGCATCAGCATGAACCTGATTGATTATATCACCAGGTGTACCGGTGAGGCTGATAATGCCTCCCTGAGGGAAAATCTTGCCCAGGGCTCCAATATTCTGAGCTGCCTGCACAGGGGTGGAAAAAAAGAAAACGAGAAAGAGAAACAAGGTGAAATGTCTGGTCTGGTTCATTTGGATTGCCTTTTTATCTATTATTAACCCAGTTTGCCTGTCATTCTATTGAGATGAAACCGAAGCTCGTCATTATCCTTCTCCAGAAGGGTGCCGGTGACAAACTTCAATCTTGCCAAAGCCACCGCATACCGTCGGATGGTTTCAATAACAGTCAGTTTGGCATCCATATACCGGTCTTCAATATCAATGAGGGCGTTCAGAGTGGATTCACCTGCATCATATTTTTTTTTCTCAAAGGAGACCGCAGCTTTGTAGCGTTCAGCTGACTTTGCCGCCAGTTCATACTGGGTGACCAGCATTTTTATTTTTTCAAGGGCTGTCAATACTTCTGAGGAGATGGCATTAAAAGCCGCATCAGCAGACAGCTTGGCCGAGGTCAGAGAACTGGCCCTTGACCGATAACGGCCTTTGGCATAGTTGTTTTCAAAGGGCAATTCCAGATTTATTCCAGCATACCCGTACGGCCCTTTTACATTATCGTAAAAAGAGGTCCAGTACCGGTTGCTCTCTTCTGAAAGTCCTGCATAACCCAGCTGAAAGGTTAAATCCAGTTTAGGCTTTTTATCATCCTTGGCCTGCTTTAACAAAATATTTTCCGCGTTAACGCTCTCAAGGGTTGCCCTATAGTCCATTCGATTTTCCTTGGCCGTGCGGATGAACACCATAGGCCCCAGATGGTTCACTGCCTCAGCTTTAAAGACCGGGGGGAAATCGCCCTGAGAAAGGGGGGGGGTGATGAGGGCATCTGAATCCATTCCCATTGCCAGGCCCAAAGCCTGGCGGGTTTCGTAAAGGGAAATTTCTCCGTTTTTAACATCCACCTGAGTATTATACAGTTTGGCTTTTGCCTGGTTCAAAAATGCCGGCTCCAGCATCCCGGCCGCCACCATGTTCTCCACATTCTCCAAAAGGACGTTTGCCCTTTTAAAGGATTCATTAACCAGGTCAACGCTCTGCTGGGCAGCCAGGCAATTATAAAAGGCCACAATGGTCCTGTGAATGTCGTCTGAAATATTGTGATATGAAGAAAGCCTGGTGGCTTCCAAAATAGAGGCTGCGGCCTGGGAAGTGGCTGTTGTGACTTCTGTGCCAAATCCCCTTAGGGTGGGCACCACAATTTTTAGCCGTACATCGGTCTGGCTCAATCCATCTACAGTGGAATTACCTTTAAAATCTGTCACCCCTGCTGACGACGTCAGGGTTACACCGCTTTTCAGCTTTTTCACCACCCCGGTGGAAAGGGAAACCACTTCTTCACGGGTTTCTCCGGCAATAGAAGATGATGATAACGGAAGAGTTGCTAGTGACAGCCCATTAACTATCCTTATAAGGGCATTCTGTCCAGCTTGCTGCCTGCGCTGAGCATCCTGAACTGAGCCAGCAACGGCCCGGTTGGTATGCTCGGCCGATACGCCAAGGAAAAAGAGCCAGTCAAATTCTCCCAGACTGGTCTGATATTCTCCTTGAGCAGAGGAGACCGTCTCTTTTTCAATCTGGATATAAGGGTTATCATTAAAGGTTTTTTTCACTGCCTGCTCAAGGGTTATGGTTTCCGAAAACCCAAGAGAAACACCCATGAAAAAAAATACTCCAGCCAAAACCAACAATCGAGATCCGGGAAAGACAAACACAGGCATTATTTTCCATCGCTTAATAGTAAAATCCATTACCGAGATACTACACAAATTTCCTGGGTTGACAAGGGAATAGTGATTTTATCTAAAAAAAAGCATATGCAAAATGATAGTCAGAGATAATCCCTGACCAGTCTGAAAGAATATCTGCCTTTTTTTTTGAAACCGGCAATTACCTGTCCCAGGCAGTCTCTGGCAATATCCCCTGTTTTAAACCGGCAGTCCAGCCGCAGGTCGGTATACCTGAAATCCACAAATTCCCAGGGATGAACAAAAAGGACAATTGGAGAGGATAGCGCAGCCAAATATGGGGTACGGATCCAGGGGGGCAGTCTCAGCACAGATGAAGTCGCAGAGACGGGCAGACGTTTCAAGGGGGGATGCTTTGCCCGTCTCATATATGAGGCCTTGTACTTTGCCAGGGAAGAGTCAATCAAGATGCCATTTTCTGCCAGCAAATCCAAATAGGTCTCCGGAAAAACCAGGTTGGGCGCACGAAATGACACCACGGGTCCAAACACCCTTAAAATATCAAGGGCCTTGCTGATCTCCATTTCTGCTGTCTTCCTGTCCATATAAATAAAGGGTGTGTGGGAATAACCGTGGCAGCCGATTTCATGTCCGGCTTTCACTACCCGCTCTATAACACGGGGATATTTCTGGGCCACCATTCCGGTGAAAAAGAATGTGGCAGATACATTGAATTCGAAAAAAAGAGATAGAAGTTTATCTGTTCCCTGTTCAATTCCCTTAAACGATTCCAGAAAAGGCGGGCAGTCCTGTTCCATGTCAACGCTTAACACAATGCACATCTGTAATCCAATCTACCGCTGTTATATAGTTGCTATTCCGCAATTAAACTTTAAAGACCTATGGGATCTACTATCTACTGTCAAGATTCAACCTCTGGCAATGACTTCAGAGGCCAGAGGGATGGGTTTCTCGCAGTTCAGACAGAAACCAAAATCAGGATCATCAATCAAATCCAGTGCCTTTGTCCTGGCTTTGAGGGTAAGTTCGATTTTGCCAGGGAGGCTTCATTGATGCTTTTGCTGTTGATGGCCTCCATCCGGGTAAGCCTGCTGATGGCATTATCCAGTGACACCGATTTTGAAAAATCATTAAAAGTTTTAACGCACTTTTTCAAGGAAAATTAAATGCTTTTTTGCTTTTTGTCAAGAAACAGCTAAATTTTTTTATAACTCTGAGAATTTGCCCCTTTGTATCATGAATCTGATTTTGAATATCAATTTGAAATCCGGCTGGAGTTATGACTAATTATCCTAATAGAAACTGCCGGAAGACTTTTAAAATATCAATGATATCATCTGTAAGCTTGATAAAATTTTGGATATAAACAGATCAACCCCAACATGTAGTACCGTTGCCTAAATTGATCTTTCGAATAAAACCGGATCGCAATCAATCACAGAAAGGATCTGCAAATCACTCACCCCCTTCCACCCCGAAGCATTTTTTGCCCTGAAGCTACTCACCGGCAAAGCGGGTGGTTCAGGGCACACTGCTTTTAAAATATGAAACCCAATTTTTAAATAGCCTCTTGACTTTAAGTGAATGTTCGTTTATTTTACATTCATGAGGATAAAAGACAATATAAAACAAGAGGCTTTATTTGAAGCAACTGTAAAGCTTGTGAATGAAATTGGATTTGCAGCCAGCTCTGTTTCCAAAATCGCAAAGGAAGCCTGCGTTTCTCCTGCAACAATTTACGTCTATCATAAAAACAAAGAAGACCTTCTGGTAACAACCTATATTCAAATCAAAAAAAATATTGCCTGGGCTATCCATGAAGATTTTGATGATAGTCTTCCCATCCGGGATATATTAAAAAACGTATGGTTTAAAACCTTTGCCCATATCGCCAAACATCCTGATTATTTTCAATATACCGAACAATTTTCCAACTCCCCTTATCAATCACTTGTGGATAAACAGGATATTGAAGCATATTTTGATCCTATAATAAATGTTCTTTTAAAGGGGATAGAACAAAAAATTATTAAAAACGTGGACTTTGATATCTTAACAGCATTTATATTTTACCCCATCATAGCCCTGTCAAATGCCAGGGTTTGCCAGGAATTTGAATTGACAGAAGAGAATATTGAGACTGCGTTTACCCTTGCATGGGATGCAATAAAACTGTAAAAAAAATTTAATGGATTAATAAATGAACATTCACTTTAAAGCTATTCGGATTGAGTGGAAATTATGAATAAAATTGTAATATTAACACTGTTATTCACAGGAGCTTTTGTCATGACGTTTACCAACTCATTTGCCACGGCTGGTGCACTATCAACCGTGCCAATAATAGATAGAATAAATCTTTCCCCTCAATATCAAAACGGCAAATTCAAAGGAGATAAAAAAGCTTTAACCATGACGTTCAAAGATTATATCTCCTCAACCTGGCGCTTTATTTTTGAAAAAAATAATCAAACCCCTGATGGGCTACTACCAAGCCAGCCAGTGGATCTTTCTTATTTTAACACGGCGAGAAAAGATCAGTTAAACAGTACGTGGTTGGGTCATTCATCCTTGATGATAAATATAAATGGATACAAAATACTAACTGATCCTGTGTTTGAAAAAAAAATTTCCATGGTGGGCCCCACCCGGTTTAATGGAAATTTGCCTTTGAACCCTGAACGACTAATAGACATTGATGTGGTCATTATTTCCCACGATCATTATGATCACCTGAACAAATACTCAATAAAACTTCTTACCCCTGTCACAAAACAATTTGTCGTTCCATTGGCAATAGGAAAGCGACTTGTCTCCTGGGGCGTTCCTGAAAATAAAGTCATTGCTCTTGACTGGTGGGAAGACTTTTTGTTTGATGATCATCTTACCATCACTGCCACACCGGCCCAGCATTTTTCAGGCAGGGGTATATTTGACAGAAATGAGACCCTGTGGGCTTCATGGGTCATCAAATCAAAGAATTATAATATTTTTTACAGTGGAGACTCAGGCTATTTCAGCGGATTTAAAAAAATTGGAGAAAAATTTGGCCCTTTTGATATGACCTTTATTGAATGCGGTGCATATGATGAACTATGGCGACCCGTGCATATGTTCCCCGAAGAGACTGCGCAGGCCCATATTGACCTTAAAGGAAATATTTTACACCCCATTCACTGGGGAACATTTAATCTGGCCTTACATCCATGGAACGACCCTATGCAAAGATTAATCAAAGCAGCCAATTTATATAATATTCCTGTTGCAACGCCCATTTGTGGGCAATCGATTCAGTATGGCGGAAATGCCTTGGGATCACACTGGTGGAAAAACTATTCAGCCCATCCAAAAATCACACAAAATATTCTGGAGATAAACAAATGAAACAAACAAAATGGGATAGTGCAAACATTGAGGATCACACCGGTAAAATAGTTATTGTTACTGGTGGCGCAAGTGGGATCGGGCTTGAAACCGCTAGCATTCTGGCAAGTAAAAATGCCACAGTCATTATTGCCGTCAGGAACCTTGAAAAAGGCGAAACTGTACAAAATTTAATCAAGAAAAATTTCCCCAATGCTGATATCAGGATAATGGAACTTGATCTGGCAAGCCTATCCTCGGTTCTAACCTTCACTGAAAAATTCAAAGTTGCCTTTTCCCGCCTTGATCTTTTGATAAATAATGCCGGGGTCATGATTCCGCCCTACCAGAAAACAACCGATGGCTTTGAATTACAGATGGGAACCAACCACCTCGGCCATTTTGCACTTACCTGCGTTTTGATTGATTTAATCAAAAGCACAAAAGAAAGCCGCATTGTTAATGTAAGCAGCATGGCACACAAAACCGGGAATATTAATTTTAATGATCTTAACTGGGAAAAAAGGAAATACAAAAAATGGAGCGCTTATGGAGACAGTAAAATTGCCAATTTATATTTTACATTTTCTCTTCAAAAAAGGCTTGAAAAAGAAAATTCACATGTCATTGTTTCAGCAGCCCATCCAGGATACACTGCAACTAAACTTCAACGGCATATGGGTATTTTTACTGTTTTGAACCATGTATTTGCCCAGTCCATTCCCATGGGAGCGCTTCCAACACTGTATGCCGCCACGGCCAGGAATGTCAAATCAGGGAACTTTTTTGGTCCTTCCGGATTCATGGAAATCAAGGGATATCCAAAGAAAGTAATTTCAAATACCCGATCCAGGGACCCGCAAATCGCTGAAAAACTCTGGGAAATATCAGAAAAATTAACCGGAATAACTTATTAAGAATAAAAAAACCCTTGGAAAGAATTTTCTCCAGGGCAAAGATATGGGGTCAGGCTTGCGTAGTTGCGTTTATTGCGCAAGCCTGACCCCACTAAAAGATTACAATTTCTTTTTAAGATTGATAAAATCGCTTCTCTCAAATCCAAGTTTTTTAAAAAAGGAAAGGACATCTGTAGAATCCCAGAGAACAGACGTATATATGTGTTTAATCCCTTTTTCTTTGTAAACTTCACATATTTTTTTTGCAAGTTTTAACCCAACACCCTGACCCATATAATCAGGATGAACGCCAATGGCCATAATCCAGGCACTTTTCTTAATCCCAAACCCTGCATATAAACGCGTGCTGATCATATATCCAATCACAGTCCCGCTAACTTCCGCCACAAGACTTGATTCCCCTGCGCCCGCAGATACCTGCTGCTCTATAATTTTTGCAAAATCTACTTCCCCATCATCTTCTGAGATGGCCTGTCTAATATTTTGAATTTGTGCGGCATCATTCAGAGTAATTCCTCTTACATTGACTGTGTCTTCCACAAGATCCTCCATTATTATTCTACTTTTATGATCTTCACAGTATGGCCGACCCAGTTCGGCGGAAGATAAATTCTGCCACTGTTACCACTGGATTTAACTTCTTTTTCAATCATCTCCTCACCATAGACTTCAAATTTTACCTTGGTCTGGGATATGGATTGCTTGTCTACCCCTTTTTCTTTATCCGCCATATAACATCCTATTTTGACAAAAAAAATGTTTAATATCTATCTTTTCATTCAGGTTCATTTTTTTTTGTATAAAGCACTTTATATTTATCTGGATTTTCTTTTATACATTCGGTACATCCAGTTTCCATACCTGGTTTGAACGGTTCTACCTTTACTGAAAAGCCTATTTCTTCGTACATTTTTACAATTTGGGTCAACTTGGGATCATCATAAATCCCTCTTTTTTCCCACCCCTTTATCCGGGTTTCTAACGGTTCCACATGCGACTTCCTGTATTTATTAAGTATAGCTTTTTTCTATCTGTTTTATAGCCACATTATATCCTTCTATTAATATTTTCAACACCAAAATCGTTTTTTTTACAACATCTTAAAATAAAAAAAGGGCTGGAAAGAAATAAATTTCTTTCCAGCCTTTTTATTTTAAATCCGCTGACTAAGTCCTGGACAAAAAACCCGACCATTTGAACCCGGCATATTTATCGGGGAAATTAGCGGTTTTTATCTTAAGTAGCATCTAAATCAAGGGCTTATACACTGCACTTTTCATTATAACGTAACGAAGAGCAAGGTCACCTGCAACGATACAGGCCAATCTTAAAAAGATCAAGAAGCTGTTGGTATCTCCACCCCACATGATCAGAGAGAGAATCAACGGTACAATGATGGCAAGCAAGCCAACTCCAATAATAGAAATTTTTAAAAGGTCTCCACCTAACTGCATTTTAATGGATTCTTTTCCAATCTCATTACTATGATAGGTTCCCCAGACATAGAGCACGATGCACAAAAAGTATGCAAAGAAAAATACCTCTGCCCAGATTTCCATTCCAGATGCAAGTGCTGCAGATCCTGAAACTGAAACCATAAACTGTAGAATCTGATGACCTATCCATACTCCTGAAATAAGGGACAATGGCAAAACCATTGTTGAACTCCAGGCAGGAAGGGCACGGATAACATTCATAGTTGCAAATCCATGGGAAATAATTAAAAGGCATAAAATTCCCATAATTGTGCTAAATACCGTATTAAATCCGCTGCTCGTTGCAATCTGCAAAAGCCCTAAAGCTGCAAAAATCCCGATGATCCAGATTCCCCTGGATAATTCCGAGGTATTGGGTTTCATAATCATCCGCCAGGCATTCAAGGGATTACCCAGATACAGGATATGAATAATACCGCCAAGGCCCAGGGTAATCAGCCAACCCAGGATCAATCCGGCTTTATATTCATAAA
>Ga0307988_1000266_pt1 | contig 39449 bp, 30 predicted proteins | sample EllFjometagen183_FD_203166 | JGI IMG/M metagenome (GOLD analysis project Ga0307988, IMG submission 203166) | Marine microbial communities from Ellis Fjord, Antarctic Ocean - #183 | ecosystem: Environmental > Aquatic > Marine > Unclassified | place: Southern Ocean | collected 2014-10-08 | reverse complement strand
TGACGTCAAGGAGGATGATATCCGGCTGCAGATCTTCAAATACAGCTATGGCTGCTAGGCCATCCTCTGCCTCAGCTACTCTGAATCCGGCTTTCTCAAGACTCGCCCGCATCAGCAGACGGGTGGGAAAATCGTCATCAACGATCTGAACAAGAGGGGGCTGGAGTTCCCTCCTGTCACTCATAGTATCACCATTTCGGAACGCAGTGGCTCAACAATTTTCTGGTATTGCTTCTGGGCCGCTACGAAGAGTTCCATGCTTCCCTGAAGGGAGTTGCTGTGGCCTTTATGCTCGATTTCCTTGAATAAGACGGACAGGGAAAGGGCTCCGATGTTGGCAGAACTGGACTTCAAACTGTGGGCAAGGGAGCGGACCTCCCCTGCATCCTCACTGTGTATGGCCTTATATAATTTGTCCAGCTGTTTGGGAGTATCGCTCAAGTAGAGGGTGATGATACGGGTGAGAATATCCGGCTCACCTTCGCTCTGCAGGGCCCGAATACCTTCCAGAGCTTTGGTGTCCAGGGAATTTTCTTCTACTAGGTCAGTGGATATTGTAGGCGAGACTTCTTCTCCTGTTGGAGGGGATTCATTTTGCCATGTCTCTTTTGATAACCATCTACTGAGTACCTTTTCAATTTGTCCTATCCTAAAAGGTTTACTCACATAATCATCCATACCGGCGGCAACACACTTATCCCTGTCCCCGGTGAGGGCATTGGCAGTCAGGGCGATGATGGGTGTGCGCTCAGTCCCATCGGAAACATCCTCAAGAAGCCGGATTGCAGCAGTTGCCTCATATCCATCCATACGCGGCATCTGGCAGTCCATAAAGACAATATCAAAGGGCCTGCTCTCAAAAGAGCGTACGGCTTCCTCTCCATTCATGACCAGATCCACCGTACAGCCGAGTTTACGTAACACTCCTATGGCCACCTGCTGATTGGTGATATTATCTTCTGCCACCAGTACATTGGCATTGAACTGTTTCAGCTCTTGCCCGAGATTGTAGCGGGTGATAAGTTGATCGCTGCTATGCGCTTCTCCTTTCATTAGGGCAACCAGGGTATTATAGAGATCAAGGCGGGGAACCGGTTTGGTCAGGTATATTTTGATTCCCGCTTCCCTGGCCAGTGTAGCATCGCCGCGAATACCGACTGAGGTCAGCATAACCAGGCGAACCTCCCGAAGGGCCGTATCTTTTTTAATCAGGCGTGCGACCTCAAGACCATCCATATCCGGCATATTCATATCCAGTATGGCCAGATCAAAAGGAGCGTCCTCGGCGACTGCCTGGTGCATAAGCGCCAAACCTTCAATGCCGCCGGCAGCGCTGGTAGTCTGTATGTTCCACCGAGCCAGCTGACTGTTCAGCAGCCTGCGGTTAGTAGCATTGTCATCGATAATGATGGCTCTTAGGCCAGAGAGTGCCTTCAGCCGGGCCTCGGTGACAACCTGAGTCCCCGATGCCTTCTCCAGGGTAACGTCCAGCCAGAATTCGGAACCATTGCCAGCTTGGCTGTTGCAGTTGATTGCTCCCCCCATTATCTCCACCAGTTGTCTGGAAATGGCGAGCCCAAGACCGGTTCCACCATATTTACGGGTGGTCGAATCGTCCGCCTGGGAAAAGGGCTGAAATAAGGTCAGCCGCTCTTCTTCACTGATACCTATCCCTGTATCTCGCACAGAAAAGCGGAGAGCAGCGGTTTCTTTCGTCTCACTCATCAGGGCCAGTTGTAACAGGACTTCGCCCTGATCAGTAAATTTGATGGCATTTCCAAGGAGGTTGACCAGAATTTGGCGAAGACGACTGGGATCACCGGTGGTATATGGAGGAACAGTGTCAGGGACATCGACTATTAATTCCAGTCCCTTGGCGTGTGCTCGGTGGGCCAGTATTTTAGCGACATCATCCAGTAGTGACGGCAGGTGAAAGTGTATGGCCTCCAGTTTCAGTTTTCCCGCTTCGATTTTTGAAAAGTCGAGAATATCATTAATGATGGTAAGCAGGGATTCACCCGAACTCATAATTGTTTCAATGGAATGGCGCAATTCTTGATCCAGTTCTCTGTCCATAGCCATTTCTGCCATTCCGAGGATTCCGTTCATAGGGGTGCGGATCTCATGGCTCATATTGGCGAGGAACTGTGATTTCGCCTGGCTGGCGTCCTGTGCCTGTTCGGCCAAGACAATGGCTTCATCCATCGCCTTTTGCAGCTCAATGGTACGCTGCTGTACCTGTTCCTCAAGATACTTGTCCCGTTGCTGTATTTTGCTGAGCATCTTATTAAAGCCAAGGGCCAGCTGCCCTACTTCATCTTCGCTACTCCGTTCAACGCGGAGGCTGTAATTTTTGTTCTCTGTGACCTGCCTGATTGTTTGGGCCATGCTGACAACAGGATTGGTAATAAAACCCTGGAGGCGATTTGCCAGGAATGCAGCAAGAATCAGGCCGCCAGTAAGGATAAGGAGCAGGAATTGTCCCACCTGGAACATGTTTTCGTAAAGATCATCCATATTGGCCTGCAGATAAATCGAGCCGATTTCTTCTCCATCGAGCAGGATGGGCTGGAGGAGCTCGATATGCTGTTCGTCGAAGAGGTGGCCATTTTTGAGCAGTTCAGGGTCGTCGAGTTTATACTCATGGCGAGTCGGATACTGTGAGCCCTGGGAAAATGTAGCAAGGCTTATTCCATCCGGCTGCAGGATACGGGAGCAGGTAACTGTTTTCTTATTTCTCAAGGCCTGCAGAGTTTTTTCCAGTGCCTCAACATCCTGAAAAAGCAGGCCGGCGGTGCTGTTCTTTCCGATTACTTTGGCTAGAGTCTGCAGTTCAGCCAGTGCATTTGCTCTGTAGAGAAACCACTGACTAGCGAAGGTGACAGCAAAGGTGAGGATAAGGACTAGGAAACAGACACCGAGGATGATGCTGTTCAGTTTGTGTTTTATCGGCAGCTTTTTAAAAACGTTTCTCATTTTTCTCTCCCGACAACCTCGACAGCAAGGGAGAGCAGCTGTGCGTCTATTTTGATACTGTTTTCTCTGGCAACTGCAAGATGTATGATAAAACGGAGACGATCTCTTCGAGTTACAAATTGTATGACTCCGCCGAGAGCGGTAAAATTCCCCTGGTCTCCAACCGTAACTATGGGTTTGGTACTGAGTTGTTCAAGGGCTGGCCGCAACCCCTTGTTAAATGAAGGACTGATGTAGAGAATGTGGCATCCGGTTGCTTCTTCAACTTTGTCAAACTGCCGGATTTCAATCGCTCTGTTTCTCACTTTTCGTGCAGTCAGGGGGGGCAGTTCCTTGGCAAGGGGCGTTGCTCCCAGCACCCCGATGATTAGGGGCGACTCTGTATTGGCAAAGCTCTCCTCGGGCCAGTGGATAAACTTGGCAAAGTTGTACAGATAGGCGGCCTTCAGCCTGGTCTCAGAAGGAGATTCACCGCTCTGCGCAGGCGAGGCGGCGGCCAGACCGAGAGAGACGGCCAGCATGATGAGGAGAAAGGTCTGTTTCACAGGGGTGCGGTTCTCTTTAAAATTCCCAGGTTAACTTACAATAGAAGCTCTGTCCCACTTCAGTTGGCGGGACGAAATACTCGTTAACAAATTCCAGATGATTAGACTCCAGCAGGTTTTGTCCAGCCAGCATCAGTTCCAGGGTCTCTGTCACCTTCCAGGCTATATTGACATCCAGTGCCACATGTTGATCAACTTCAATTCCAGCAGAGTAGGCAGCTTGGCCGGCAATCTTCACTTTATCGACATAACGCGCCCAGACATTCAGGCGAACGGTTTCACTGAGGTCAAAGGAGGAACGCAGGGATATTTGATGCTGGGGGGTTGAATTCTCGGCAATAATATCGCTGATGGAAAATCTGCCAGCCGCCGGAGATAAGGGGTCCATCGAAAGTTCAATAAAACTGTAGTTTAATTCAGCGCTTATCCAGGAAACCGGTCTCCAGCGGCCGCTGAGCTCCAGACCGTAGCTGTGTCCGCTCATACCGTTGATAAAGTAAACGTTGAGCATGTCGGCGTACGAGTAGTCGAGCAATTTGCTGTAATCATTGTAGAAGACTGTCGTATCCAGGGAAAAGTTACTCCCCTGGGAAAAGCGGTATCCCGCCTCATAGGCGATAAGCTCTTCCGATTCCATCTCCGAATTACCATAGACCTTAATCTTCGGGTAGGGAGGAACGGGAATGGGTTCTAGGACAATACGTCCGGAATCTTCTATCCGGGAAGGGGTGCGTACCGCCCGTGAAACCGAGGTCCAGAGTTTGTGGGTACTGTTTACGCTCCAGAGAAGGCGGGCACTGGGCTGGATTTCCACACCGGTGAAGTCGTTGTGTTCTATTTTTGTGCCCAGAGTAAAACGGACCCTGTCGTCAAACAGACTGATTTCGTCCTGGACAAAGCCGCTGAACAACTCGCTGGTCTGCTGGTCCGGAATAATTCCCACCATGTAACTGTTTGTAAAATCGTCACTCACATTTCGATATCCGAGGCCCCAAATCAGATCGTGCTGTTCCAGTAGCTGGAAACGGTGCTGAAAATCAATATCCACGGTTTTGAAATTCTGAGTCAGGTACTGTTCTTTTCGGTCCGTGGCATCAAAATAGGCCTGAAGAGACCATGTGTTGGTCTCTGATATATTGTGCTGCCAGCGGCCCAGCAGGTTGTAGCCATTGTTCTCTATGGAGTCGTTGACAGTTAAGGGAAGGGGGGAGTCGGGGATCCAGACAGGGGCAAGAATCTGATTCCCGTCCCCCTGATAGAGATCGCCCTGCAGAGTCCAGTTATTTTGCAGCCCAACATCCCCATCGACCCGGAAGCCGGCACCAGTCAGCTCGGATGCATCGTTGGCATCGCTGCCCTCTGCCAGCAGTTGGTAAGAATCCTGATCATGCCTGTTGAGGTAGAATCGGCCGTAGGTGTCTTTGTTAAGCTGACTGCCGTAGCGCAGGGTGCCTATGATCTTTTCCTGATTCCCGGCTCCTGCACTGACCAGCCCGCCCTGGGTGTCCGAGGCCTGCTTGGTGATAATGTTAATGATACCGTTGACAGCATTGGCGCCCCACAGCGTTGCCCCGGGTCCGCGGATCACCTCTATCCGCTCAATATCCTCCAGTACCACATTCTGGCTGTCCCAGTAGACACCGGAGTATGAAGGGGTATAGACGCTGCGCCCGTCGATCTGCACTAGAAGTTTATTAGAAAAGATACCGTTAAAACCGCGGGAGGTAATGGCCCACTTATTGGAACTCATCCGTGCCACCTGCAGGCCGGGAACCATGCGTAAAGCCTCTGGGATGGAGGTAACCCCGGAGCTGTGAAGCGTTTCCTGATCGATGACGTAGACAGCGGCAGCCACATCGGCGAGGTTCTGCTCCTTGCGTCCGGCAGAGGTGATTTGGATCTCCATCAACTGGGAGAGATCAAGGTCAAGCATCTCCTCCCCGGTAGCCCATAGGGAATGAGGAAGTAGAGTCAGCAGACAGAGCGAGACTATTCCACCCGTGTGTAGTTTTGGCAGTGAAAAAGACATGTTGGTCTCCATGAAAAGGCAGTTCGATTAAATCTATTGCTCCCCAGAGTCTATAGTATAGTCCCCTAACATGGCAAGGAATTAATTGGTTAGGAGCGCTTACTTGGAAAGGCCTCCCTGCATGGGCTTGCAGGAGTTATCGCAGATCTGCACACAAAACAGAATCGATCCCTTCTCGCAACTCCATCAAGCTGAATGGTTTTGCAACAGCGGCACAAAAGCCATACTCACGGTAATGGGCCAGCACCGGGTCGTTTGAGTAGCCGCTGGCAACGATAATCCTTGCCTCTGGGTCCAGCTGCTTGAGTTTCCCGGCTGCCTCCTCCCCTCCCATTCCTCCGGGGATGGTCAGATCCATAATGACAAGATCAATGGGGGAACCCTGCTTTTTCATCTCCAGGTAAGTGGCTATTGCCTCTTCCCCGTTCACTACCAGAATAGCCTCATGGCCGAGGGCTTTGAGTTGTGCCTCGGCCAGGATTCGTATCATTTCATCGTCATCCATCAGCATGATCCTGGTCGCTTTTGCTGTTTTCCCAGTCTGCTTCTGCTCAACAGGGGGAGTGTCTGCAGTTGGATCGGCAGGGAGAAGGATGCAAAAACTTGTTCCCTGCCCCGGGAAGGACTTTACGGAGATATGTCCGCCATGTTTACTGATAATAGAATGACAGATGGCCAGCCCGAGACCGCTCCCCTCTTCCTTGGTGCTGAAGTAGGGGTCAAAGATATCATTGAGCACCTCCTGAGGAATACCCGTCCCTGTATCCTGGATGACAATACGGATAAAACTACCTGCCGTGGCCTTGTCCGGGAGCACTTTTGAATCGAGCGCTTCAATATTGTCACAGCTGACCGTTATCGTGCCTCCCATGGGCATGGCAGCCATGGCGTTCAGGATCATATTCTGAATAACTTGACTGATCTGGCCGCTATCCACCTTGACCATCCACAGGTCGTCTGCAAAGATATATTTACAGGTAACCCGGGAACCATGGAGGACAAAGTCGGCCGAATCGCGAATAAGAGCTACGAGAGATGTTGTCTCCTTGACGGGTTCCCCACCCTTTGAGAAGGTCAGCAGCTGCTGAGTCAGCTTGGTTGCTCTCCTGGTGGCTTTTTGCGCGTCACCAAGAAGTGAGAGGACAGTTCCTTCTTGCTGACACCGCCCAGCTGCAAGTTCAATATTGCCGAGGATCACCGAAAGAATATTGTTGAAATCGTGGGCAATTCCCCCGGCAAGAACTCCAACAGATTCCAACTTCCTGGCCTTGAGCAACTCCTCTTCCATCTGCAGTTTCTCGGTGACGTCTCTCGAGAGCATCAGAAAGTTGACAGTACCGTTTTGCAGTCGCTTCTGAGAGGTGGAGAGTTCAAACCAGTGGCTCCCCTGTTCCAACTGCAGGTTGATGAGCTGCCCATGAGAGGCCCCATTCTTTGAAGCCTTTCCGATCGCTGCCATTACTTCCCCTGCCGCCTCAACTGAGAGCATCTCATTGACCGTATGTCCCAGCAGGACCTCCCTTTGGCTCGCAAGTAGGCTGGTATCCTGGGCCCAGATATCAATATACCTGCCCTCTTTGTCCAACTCAAACATGAGGTCCGGGATCGCCAGCAGGGTTGCCTCTCGGTCTGCATTTGCCTGGCGCAGTTCCCCCTCAACGCTTTCCCGTGTCTCAATTTCGTGCAACAGGGCCTGGTTTTGTACTTTCAATGCATGGGTTCCCTGGGTAATCAGACCTTCTCTCTGGCCGATCTCCTTCTGCAGATTGTCAATCAACAGCGTGTTCTCCTCGTCAAGCCTGATAGAGCGGAGAATGTTACGGTTTATATTGCGGCTGAACAGGGTAATCATACCGAGAAAGACAACAACCGCAAAGGCGAGTAATGTGGCCGATTCGAGATAAAACAGGGATACTGCCAATACTAGCCCCTGGGGATAGGTGTATAAAATAACGGCAGGGATGGAGGCGGACAGGATAGGAACCGCAGAACTGATAACACCGCCTGCCAGCAGCACCACGGCCATCAACGCCACCGGATCATCTGTGGCATTGAGCAAGGGGTAGGCCAGACTCCAGGCACACCCAACCAGTCCGCATCCCAGGCAATAGGAACGCAGCCAGCTTCTCGATGATCGGCTTTCACCTTTCTGTTTTCGACTGTACCAGAGAAAGAGACGGTATAAGGCAGAGGCCAGGATAGCCACGATCCACCAGGAGAGCAGTGTGGAATCAACACGCGGCCGGAGCATGGCGTAATAGAGGAGGGCAATTACGACAATGACACTGTTAGAGACAGGGGCCTGCATATAGAGCAGACGAACCTGTTCATCCGTCATAAAAGAGGGTTTCGCTGCAGCTTGCCCATGCGTATCCGGATGACTTCCTTCTCTCATTTGCTAACTCTCCCGATAGCAAAACAGGTCAGAACTGTTAACAGGCGAAGCAATTGCTATACTGCTTCTACCTGCTCATCGATACCATATTGTTCCCTGTGCCATTTGCAGCCTTTTTAAGACTGGGAACATGATAATGTTCGCACAAATCGCCTGATTTCGTCAAGATAAAATTGGAGATAAAAGAGTAACCATTGAAAAAAAGTTGATGAGACCAGATTGTTCCGTTCCTGTTTGTTTTTTGATTTGTTGCTTTTAAGGTCCCTTTTCTCATTCGTTCTACTTATCGTGGCTGATCTGTAGAGCAACACGGGATTCATGGAAGACACCGCCTCCTCCACTATCCGTCAGCTTTTGGGATGTTAGATTATTTATTCCGTGTGTTGTTTTTTCAGCTTCCCAATAGATTCCTTCCGCAACCAGTAATCCTACCTGGGTATCACGACTGATTGAGGCAATTCTTGTTGTTGTCCCACGTCCATTTGAGAGTGTAAGCGTCTGTCCGCAAGCGATGTTGTGTTGCTCCGCATCGTCTGGATGAATCAGGACACTCCCGATTTCTCCCTTATAGTTCTCTCCAAATGTACTGTTTAACAAATCTTTGTTAGGAGGTGTAATAAGCATAAATGGATACCTGGACCGCAGATCAGGATCATCGTTTTCCATTGATGGTAATAATCTGACGCCCTGCTTTTCCCAAAGAGCTGAAAGAGGTGCAAACTGGAATTTTTTCTGTTCCCTCTCAAAAAGAGAAATTCCGGTTTTTCCGTAGCTGGATTGAATCCACGTTCCCGGTTCCAGGGTGGTTTGGGAGATGCCATCCAAGTCTGAGAGGTAATCCTTGATACGCTCATCGACATTCTGTTTGAAGACGGCATCATCATAACCCATCTTTAGAGCCAGTGTCTGGAAAAGATCAAAGTTGCTGATGGCTTCACCCCGGGGGGGCAGGACAGGGCGTGTTTGCCCAATATAGAAGTGTCCGTAGGAACCGTATAGATCACTGTTTTCAAACGAGGTCGTTGCTGGTAAAAGCAGATCCGCATATCTTGCCGTAGGTGTCAGAACCTGTTCGTGAACAATGGTAAACAGATCAGACCTAGAGAGTCCCTTCCGTACCATTGATGCATCCGGTGCCACGCTGAGTGGATTACTGTTGTATACAAAAAGTGCCTTTACAGCGGGTTGCATGGCAGTTAATGCCTCACCCAACTGAACCATATTGATCCTGCGGGTTGGGGACTCTGCAAGTTCAGGGTGGGTGAGTTTTTCGCTATTGCCCCGAAAACCACGGCTGGATAATAAAATGCCCTTTCCGGCTGAGCCATCAAAAAGTCCTGTTACAGCTGCAAGATTAGTGATTCCCCTTACCGACATTGCTCCTCTGGTGTTACGTGTCAGGCCGATTCCTATACGGATAAAGGTTTTCGGGTACTCTTGAATGAGTTTTGCAAAATGCTCAATTGCAACTCGTTGTAATCCTGACTGTTTACTGATTTTCTCCCAGGAGACTGTCTTGAGATACGCTTTTAAATCAGAAAAACCTTCCGTTTCAGTCTCAATAAAACTGGTATCAACACCATCGTTTGCAAGCAAAACTTTTATTGCTCCAAGTGCCAGGGCCGTATCCCCTCCAGGAATGATGGGAATATAATGGTCAGCTGCTTGGGCAGTCACTGTTTTGTAGGGATCAATAACAACTAGTTTGGCTCCTCTTTTTCGTGCTTTCTGGATAAAAGGCCAGCAATGGACGTTGGTTACTTTCATGTTCATTCCCCAGACGATCACCAGATCGGCTTCTGCCACTGTTTCAGGAGGGGTACCTGAAATTCCATTGCAGTGTAGGTTCCAACCAGATTCTGCCGCAGCTGAACAGATGGTATGATCTAGTCTGGATGCGCCGAAACGATGAAAAAAAGGATATCCCGCCCAGCGATTAATAAGCCCCATATTGCCGGCATAGGAGTATGGTAGCAAGGCATCTCCACCAAACTCTGTTCGTATGGCACTGAGACGATTTGTCAGAATATCCCATGCTTCATCCCAACTGATTCTTTGAAAATCCCCTTTTCCTTTGGAGCCGACTCTTTTTTGGGGAAAGAGGATTCGATGTTCGGAGTGGATTCGGTGGTGATATTGCTGCATCTTGCGGCAGATAAAACCGGCGGTAATCGGGTGATCCTCAGCACCCTGGAGTTTTACGATCATTCCATCTTTTACCGTGGCATCAATTCCGCAGCTATCCGGGCAATCGAGGGGACAAATAGTTCTTTTGATTTCTGGCATTCTAGTTACCTGTAGTTGGCCGCAATGTATTTTATGATAAAAACGGAGAGAGAGTCAAATGAAGAGTCCTTTTCTTGACTCATCTCCTGTTTTTATCATACAATTGTATTAGCTTGCGAATAAAGATAATAATAGTCTCCACTGGGAAGGTTCAGAATGAGTGATAAAATTTTATTTGTTGACGATGAGCCACAGGTGCTGCAATCGATACAACGGCAGCTTCGAAAGCGGTTTGATGTCTCCATCGCAGAGGGTGGGGAAGAGGCTCTTCAGGTGATGAAACAAAAAGGGCCATTTGCCGTAATTGTTGCTGATATGCGGATGCCCCGGATGGATGGAGTGCAGTTGCTTGAACTGGTAAAAGGCTTGTATCCGGATACCGTGCGCCTGATGCTCACCGGAAATGCGGACCAGGAGACCGCCGTAGATGCTGTGAATAAAGGCCAAGTCTTTCGGTTTTTAAATAAACCCTGTTCGACTGCTATTTTGGTGCCGGCACTGGCTCTGGCTCTTCGTCATCATCAGTTGATAGTAGCCGAGAAAGTATTGCTTGATGAAACCCTGAACAGTAGTGTCAGCATGATGGGTGAATTATTGACTCTTGCGGATTCCACCTCTTTTAGTGTGGGGCCGAGAATCAAGCCGCTTGTAAAAAAGTTGGTTGAAAAGTTGGAACTTTCTCCTGCGTGGCAGTTTGAGATCAGTGCCTGTATGTCACAGCTTGGCTGTATAACAGTTCCAGGTGATATCTTACACAAGGTGCATTCGGGAGTGCCACTCAGTGAAGAGGAGTTGCAGACCTATAGAAAACATCCGACGACGGGAGCACGCCTCATCAGCAAGATACCCCGGCTGGAAAAAGTGTCTGAGATAATTTTTTTACAGCTCAGGGAGTACGAAAAATTTGAACCTGAAATTGACGACAATGTTGCACTTGGTGCCCAGGTTTTAAAAGCCGTAATTGAATACGATCTTCTACGGCAGCAGAATGAGCAGCATGCAAAGGCACTAAAAATTATGCGCAGAAAGAAGGGCTGGTATAATCCAGAAATTCTGGACTTTCTGGCCGAGATGAAACCCAAGGAAGGACAGATTCAAATTCGTTCTCTTTCGTTTCTGGAAATCGTGGCAGGAATGGTCGCCGATGAGGATGTTACAGCCAAAAATGGTACTTTGCTTATTCCAAAAGACCAGAAGATTACCTGGGCCATTATTGAGAGTCTTACTAATTTTAAGAGACATGTGGGCATCGAGGAACCTATCAGAGTTCGTGTCCATACAACTGCTCAAAAAGAGGAGTAATTCTGTGGGTTGCCTCGAGCCGGAACTCTTTGTAAGCAGAACAGTGTTGGCCTCTCGAGTAGAGGCCAGATGAGGTAGAATGAAAGATTAATTTTTTAGAGAAGGTTTTTTGCTCTGAGATCATGGATAAAAATTTTCTCAAGTTCCTCATCGTCCACCCGTAACCTGTCTTCGAAATTCACGCTTTTAGAAATTGCAGACCAGACCGGTTTACCTCCATTCTTATCAAAAAGTGTTACCGCCATACGTTCATGGCGTTTTTCAATGGTTTCCGACGGAGCAAAATCCTGTTCGTGAACATTGCTATAGTTTCCATAAACTGAATCCCAGTAAGTAAAGTAGGATACATATTCGACCATGGGGGCAACCGTATAGGTGTCTGTTGTGGTGCTGAGTATGTGGGTTATCAGGATACTTTCAGCGCCACTTTTTGAAAGTGCTGAATCAATGGCTGCCTGGGAAGGTTCATCAGGGCCTAGTTGGTAGTCACTTCCGGGGAAGGCTTGTACGCCTGCTTTTTGCAGTAGGCTGACGAAGCTTTTTTCATAGATGTTCTGGGTTACAGGATCCTTGAAAACCGCGAGTACCAGCACTTTTTCCAGGTGATATCCGGCCTTGTCTTCGTTTAGCCAGGAGGAAACGAGGGTGCTCTTCCCGCATCCCTGCAGGAGCATTGTGCAGGAAAGGAGCAGGAGTGTAATAGCAGTGAATATACTTGTTTTCATAATAGTCCAGTTGTCTTTAAGTTAATGGATAGTCCATGGGCGGAACGTTCTGATACCGCTTTATGGCTTTATACTGCTACTAAGGAACTCAGCCGCCTGCGGTTTGATGCTACGCAGGTGGAAATCGCTTTGTGGAAAGGGGATTTCAATCTAGGCATCTGTAAATTCCCTCTTTATGTCAAGGTTTAGTTTGCTCTGTACCCGGCGTCTATCTGAAAATTCAGGGATAAAAACACGCAGCTCAAAGTGAAGTGCACTGGCCAGAGGGGGTGAGAGGACTTCAGGGCGTTCACTCGCCTACCTTAACCGTATCTCGAGTACTTTTTCAAGATCTGATCCATAAGCAACTCCACCACAATCTTCACCCGTACCCGCTTTTCCTCCAGAAGATGCTTGGTCTTTGGCAGAGCGCCTTGAAACACATTATACGCCAACTATAATAACCGCTCTCTGACATTCGATATTACTGGCCATTACCCAGTGAGTGACTGTCGACCTGGGTACTTCTAGTTGCCAGAGAGACCTTGCTCTATGGCATGTTTTACAATGGCAATTTGAATGTTTTCACCATTCTCAGGTGGCCGATAATCTGGCCGACCATACAGCTAAAGAGATCGGAAAACGATTGGCGCTCTGATAACAGAATATTTGCGTGTAGTCGTGAATGCTATTAAATCTTAACCGTAATATAACTAGTGTTTCCACCTATAATTACAGGCTGATAAGAAGTTCCCTGAAATTTAAAATAGGTCTGCCCATTAATGGTCGTGGATTTAGCACCGGGTGGTAGAGTGGGCACCATGATTCCAATGGGCGCGGGAACTACTTTAAATGCAGTACCCTGCTGAGCATAATAGGCACCGTTCAGATAATAGTATGGGGAAGTACCCAAGTTTACGTTCACCGCACCGGGGGGCACAACTGTGACTACGGCACCAACCGGTGCCCCAACTACCACATAGCCTCCGCTGGGCGCGGGTTGATAGTAAACTCCATCCGCATACATATAATTGGTTCCGCTGACAATCACGGTGGTGTGGTGTGGTGGGGGCGTTGCAATTGCAGCACCAATCATCAGACCGGTAAACATGCCGACCCCGAAAGCAGCCCCACCATTATGGTTATTATGATTATAAACATTTACATTTACGTTTTTGTTTCTGTGTCCTCTGTTGTTATGATTTACATTTACATTGCGATTGACACTGCTGTGGTTGCAATTACGATTATGACGACATCTCGCAAAGGCGGCAGTAACGCTTGTGCAGAGGAATATCGCAGTAAGCAGTGGGATAAGGCCTGAGAGTAACGATTGATTACGATTCATTGTTGCATCCTTATGATCTGTTTTGAAATTAATTGTTATCTTGCTTCGTTTTCATGATGTCAATTGCAAGATATTGAGAAGAAGGTTCAAAGGTGAAAAGGTAATCAGGCAATTCCGTTGAAAATCCCCATGATGTAAAGTGGGCAATAAATTGCGGCTCGCCTTCTTCAGTTTTATCCGTAATAACAATCTTTCTGACAAGTGGAAGAACACCATCCTCAATCCACACCTGCCAATTGATACGATCCCCCTGAAAGGCCAGATGGTGACACGGAATTTCAGAAATCAGCTCGACCCCCCAATATTGCCCGGCGTTGGCCTTTTGGACTGCATCTCCAAAAGGGGCGCTCAGGAGCATATCATCCAGAGGAAATGTCAGCCCGTAGACTGTATTCATTTGTGCTACCGTTTTGTCTATAGTATCAGGGGCTGCAGTAGTGCCGTAAAATCCTTCTCCCTGATCCAGTAAAGTGATTTCTTTGCCATTATAGAAGAATGTTTTTTTCGGAGCAGTGGTCGTGACTTGCAGCTTGAAGCGGTCAGGTCTTCGAAGGAGGATATTCACCGTCTCAGCAAACTGCACATGGGTATTGGCGGACACCGCAAAATCTTCCCATATTTCAGCCTTTGCAGAAAACTGCTGTTGGCTTGCCAGAAACGAAGTTGCTCTGTCGAGAATGGTCAGTGCCTGAGCATCAACAGTATCTGCCTGGCACTGAGCTGTCACCGGTAGTATCAGTAGAGCTGCCACTCCGGCAACAAAAAAGAATACAACATGTTTGTATCTTGTTAGTTGTGTCATTGTTCACCTTCCAAGCGTTAAGATTAAGTAGTTTATACATGGCACCGTCTGGAGGTACGCATTGTTTTTAAAGTCTCAAAGGTATCAATTTTTATCCCCGCTGATTTCTTCTATATTCAGACCATAGGCTTCAAAATTACTTGAGACAATTTTATTGTTTTTAGGGTAATTAGGGCCAAAACGTATATTCAGCAAGGGGGGGGCTTATTGTCCTCTCTTGGCATTATATGTCCTGCAGTTCTGTGGGGAGGTGTTCATTGACAAGTAGCATTGTAACAAAGGGTATCTTTGTTTTACAAGCATTATAAGTACTATCTCATAGCTGATCAATAAAAAGAGGCTCGGAGTGCTCTTTGTGTCCCAATGATTTCTCCAAAAAACCTTTGAATATAAGGAGCTCTGAGCCATTGCGCATTATGACACAATCCTCAGTCAAATTACTTCACTCAGTACCAGACATGATTTGGCCGACCATGCTGAAGCTCATCATTCGGCCAGAAATTCAGATCCTATATCAGTTGGAGCCAATTCGTGGCAATGCAGATCGGACAACTATCCCGTCAATGTTCAAGAAACTTACGCAGAACCAGGAGGGCTTCTCCAGAAGTGCCTCGGGCTATGTTTAAGAAAAGCTATCCTTTCTTCTTAAATAGTATTTCAATATCTTCAAATGAGGTAGACTGTATAGTATCCTGCATGAAACAGAGTTTCTGCTCTATCACGATATAGCGTGTACCTGGCGGTTAAACGGCTGCGTCTTGGGCAATTCGGTGGGATTTACTATCGGTTCTGGAATGGTGCTTGGTTGTGAGGATGCGTTGTTGCAATAATTCACAGGTGCTGTCGAGCCGAGAGTTGCTCCCCGGCGTGCAAAAAACATGAAGTCAAAACTGTTAAGAATACAAAAGTTGACTGACTCTGAACAGAGGGTATTCGGTAATTATATTATGAAGTTTCTATAATCCGCCCAAAGGAAAAATAATAATCAAAGGGTAAAGCTATGCGAATATGTGAGTTGTTACAGACCGTATTAATAAGTTGTCTTTTGTTCCTGATGGTCTCAGTTAACCCATCCTGGGCAAAGTCGGATGCTTCCGTAAAATTTTCGCTGACGCGAGAGGAGAATCCCCGACAAAAGAAAAATCAATTGGTCCTGCCCTACGCTTTTTCAACAGACTCTCTTGGGTTGACCATTGGTGTCGGAGGAATGATAAAAGGGTATGGTCAAGATCAACTCATGGTAGCTGGAACAGCCATGGGCAGCTTTGATAACGCCGCCATCGGGGGGCTCGGAATATGGAACTACCAGCTACCGGTTATTAAAAGACTGTTTTTTTCAACCGTAGGCAGCATAGGCCACTATCCCAATCAACGTGCCTATATAAACGAGCCACGCCCTGATGGTGTTCCCGATGCAGGTAGCAACGATTCACATAAAAATGACTACCTTATGGATAGTGGTTCTGATAATTGGGTTGATTTCAAGCTGGAGTATGTTTTCCCGCTGGGAAGTGGAAAAACGGCTCCCATAGGAAGCTACAAACTGAAAGGAGGAATTCTCCAGGATACGACACCCATTGGACCCTGGAATCCGCTGCAAACAGGTACAACGATAGCACTGTTAAAACAGTATAACCGTTATCAGAGTCTTGAGTTGCCAATAGGGAAACGGGACTATACCGTTCATCCGGTGAAGGCTGGACTCTATTATAATCACACGGATTATCCCACAAACCCGTCCATCGGGAGCTCCCAGTTTATTGCCTATACAAAGGATTTTGGTTGGGGGGAAGCTGAGAAAGAGTGGAACTTTGTTGAATTTGAAGCCAGCAAATATTTCAATATTGGAGCAAACAGTTTCAGCAAACAACAGGTCATAGCCCTGAACTTCTGGACAGGATACTCTCCCAGTTACAATGTCATAGTTGATGCTGAAGGGAATCGTCAGGTAACAGATAATCCCCCATATAACGACGGGGCAAAACTCGGTGGGTTATATCGAATGCGTGCCTATCCGTCCAATCGCTTTAACGATAAGGCCGTGATTTATGGAACAGCAGAATATCGCTGGACCCCTGAGTGGAATCCCATTGGGGAGATTTCCTGGCTAAAGTTTTTGCACATGGACTGGATGCAGTTTGTTCCTTTTGTCGAAATTGGACGAGTTGCAGACGAGTATGATCTCGGTGAACTGTTCACTGATTTGAAGGTGGATGGGGGGCTGAGCTTCAGAGCAAAAATGTCCGGTGCTGTGATCCGTTTAGATATGGCGGTATCCGAGGAAGGGTTTTCTTCCTGTGTGATGGCGGGACATCCTTTTTAATTGATACTGGAAAAGACCCTGTATCAATGCTGTGATGAAATGAAAGCACCCGAACTCTTTTCAAGGATCGCTTTGTATCAGCTCAGTACTCAGGTATCGCTCTCCGGTATCCGGTAGTACGGTAACAATCGTTTTACCCTTGTTGCTCTTCTCTGAGGCAAGCTGTAACGCCGCCCACATGGCAGCACCCGATGAAATTCCCACCAGTAATCCCTCTTCTTTTGCCAGCTGTCTCGCTGTCTTTATGGCATCACTGTTTGTGACGGTAATAACTTGGTCAATAAGTTTTCTGTTTAAAATTGAAGGAATAAAGCCAGCTCCGATGCCTTGAATTTTATGGGGGCCGGGCTTTCCTCCAGAGAGTACAGGTGAGTCAGCGGGTTCAACTGCAACGCCGATAATAGCAGGGTTCTTTTCTTTTAATCCCTCCATTACGCCGGTGAATGTGCCGCCGGTTCCTATACCAGCTACAAAAAAATCAACTATACCATCCGTTGCCTTCCAAATTTCTTCAGCGGTGGTTTTTTTGTGAATAGCAGGGTTTGCCAGATTATCAAATTGCCTGATCATGTAACTATTTGAATTGTTGCCGAGCAGTTCTTCTGCGGCCGCGATCGCCCCTTTCATTCCACTCGCTGCCGGCGTTAAAACCAGCTGAGCGCCCAGATGTTTTAAAAGAGCTCTTCGTTCCAAGGACATGGATTCCGGCATGGTAAGGATCAGTGGAAGATTCTTTTCTGCACAGACAAAGGCCAGACCAAGCCCTGTGTTTCCTGAAGTTGCCTCAATGATGGTTGTGTTTTCAGTAATGTTGCCATCCCGAATACCTGCCTCTATCATGGCAAGAGCAATGCGATCCTTCACGCTTCCCATGGGGTTGCGAGATTCCTGTTTTGCAAGGATTTTGGCAACGCAGCCGGAGCTGCTGTTTGAGAGCAAGAGAAGCGGGGTTTTTCCTATGGTCTCGGTGGCAAGATGTGTCATGAGGTTCCTCCCTTTCTTCCGGAATAGAGAAGTTCCGGACGTTTAAGTATAACCTTGGTGTCCGATGGGACCGACTCAGTGAGCCAGATATTACCGCCTATTACGGATCTTGACCCTATGATGGTGTTGCCTCCGAGGATGGTTGTGTTTGCATAAATAATAACGTCATCCTCGATAGTTGGGTGACGCTTAACGTTTCGCATAACTGTACCTGCATCCTTGGGCAGAGAGAGTGCGCCGAGTGTGACCCCCTGGTAGATGCGGACATTTGAACCGATGATTGTGGTTTCACCAATAACAACACCCGTGCCATGATCAATAAAAAAACCGGGGCCGATGGTTGCGCCGGGATGTATATCTATTCCCGTCAGGCTATGGGCATGTTCAGCCATGATTCGTGGAATGATAGGAACTCCTAGCTGGTTGAGTTCATGGGCCATTCTGTAGATGGAGGTTGCAAGTAGTCCCGGGTAACAGAAAATGACTTCATCGGTACTTGCCGTTGCCGGATCTCCGGCAAGAGTTGCCCGAATATCCGTTGATAGCAGGGCCGAAATACCCGGCAGACTCTCTGTAAAAGAGAGAGCCATACGGTGCCCTCTCTTTTCACAATGGGTGCAGGGAAGGTTAGAGCGTCTGCAGTCATGGCGGATTGCCATGATGATTTCACGGGACAGATTTTCGTAGAGTTCCGTTACTTCTTTGCCAATATAGTATTCCAGGTTGCAGCCATGGAGTTTTGTTTTGGTAAAGTAGCCGGGGAATAGTATCTGTCGCACCTGGTAAATAATATTGATGATTGCCGTGTGGGACGGAATGGGAACAGGGCCCACATGATCAAAACAGTCATCTGTCTGCCATGCGGCAACCAGCGTTTCCACTACCGGAGGTAACTTGTCGTGGAATCCATCTGTATTATGGGTCTCATTGTCACAGTGTTCAGGAATGTGAATATCGTTGGCTGCCATCTTGCTGTCCTATTTTTTCTTTGGTGTGGAGGAATTTATTTCTTTTTTAATCGCTTCTATTGCCTCTGTAAGTGTTGTGCCATTGTTGAGCTTTGCCTCTGGGTTAACAGTGAGCAGCTCCTGCCAGGCAGCAATTGCTTCTTCTGGTTTATTAAAGTCATACAATAAAACGATACCTTTGTTGAGACGGGAAGGTTCATGCTTTGGATTTACGCTATAGGCTTTCTCAAATGATTCTAAGGCTTTTTGCGGTTGTTTGTTTCTTCTATACATAACACCAAGATCTGTCCATACATCTGCGTTGTCATCTTTTAATTCAAGTGATGTGTTATAGGCCTTAATCGCTTTCTCAACCTGATTGGAATCATAATAGAGATGGCCAAGTTGTGTCCAGGCCTCTGCATTGTTCGGATTTGTTGTGACTTCTGCCTCAAAGTGAGAAATAGCTTCTGTGGCCTGATTACTTATCTGCTCGGAATTCGTTGCTGCCTGCGTCTGTTGCGGGCTTTTGTTTTCAGTAGGAGTGGATGGCGCAAGCTTATAGACGGCAAAAACTGCACCGCCAATAAAGCCTACTACAAGCCCTATTAACAGGGCATAAATCAGGCTCTCTTTTTTTACCATAGTACTTTTCTCTGCCATTGGTGATTGTTCCTCTGTATGGGGGGAGTGATATGCTCATCATAATATTTTCCATATGATTCTCAAGAAAAATATAGGCAGATTATTCCTGCTGTCAAACTCTAACTTTGTGGTATGGGGTGGCCGTGGGGTTGTGGAAAAGGAAAGGGGTGCCTGAATACCTATTTTATGCTATACAAGGTTGTTTTGGCAGAAGGGCCGCATTGAGTGATGTGCAATAAAAAAGGCGATATCCTGAAAAATTCAGAATATCGCCTTGAATGTACTGGAGGCGGCGAGCGGATTTGAACCGCTGAATCATGGTTTTGCAGACCAGTGCCTTAGCCGCTTGGCTACGCCGCCGAATATGCCTATGCAGGCATGAGCAACACTTTATACCACAGTTTGTGTTTTTAACAAGAGGAAAATGGTTATGAATATTGAAACATTGATAAAGCGAAACAAGGAGGATCTAGCAGTGCTGGAACAAAACCTTGGCTATCGTTTTACCGACCTGCGCCTGTTACAAAAAGCATTGATTCATTCTTCCTTTGCTTTTGAACAGGCTCAGATTGATAAAAATAATGAAATCCTAGAATTTTTAGGAGATGCAGTACTTGATCTTGTTATCGGGCATACGCTCTGTAAACGATTTCCAGATATGCGTGAAGGGGAGTTGACCCGGCTGCGCTCAGCCCTGGTAAACGAAACGCACCTGGCGTTGATGGCAAGAGCCTTGCAACTTGGTGACTATCTCTGTCTTGGTAAGGGAGAGGATGCATCGAATGGCCGTAATAAGTCATCTATTTTATCCTGTGCCTATGAGGCAGTTATCGGTGCTATTCTTGAAGACAGCGATTATGTAACGGTGGAGACAATTATTGCCAGGTTTTTTGTTCCGGATATGGCAACAAAAAAAGAAGAGTTGCTGATGGCCGATGCGAAAAGCAGATTGCAGGAGGCCTTGCAGGAAAGATTCAACGAAGCCCCATCCTACCGAATAGACCAGGAAGAAGGGCCTTCGCACCAGAAGATATTTACAGTTTCTGTCCTTTTTAGGGAGGAGGCGCTTGGGTGTGGAACCGGAAGCTCTAAAAAAGAAGCGGAACAGCGGGCAGCTTCGGCAACACTTGATGTGCTGGATGATGTAATCAAAAAGTTTTCAGTATAATCGCTTATGTCCCTTGTAATCCCAATTTTCATTCCCCACCAGGGATGTCCGCAGCGCTGTCTTTTTTGCAATCAGGTATCCATCAGTGGCAAGCAGGCTGCGAGAGTTGATGATGCACGGCTTGTTTCTGACACCATAACTGAATGGCTAGGATTTTCCAGGAAACACGCTGATGTCCAGGTCGCTTTTTACGGCGGTTCATTTACCTGTCTTCCCAAAGATCGTCAGAAGATACTGCTCGGTGCGGTACAGCTCTTTCTCGCAGCGGGTGAGGTGCATTCCATTCGTCTTTCCACACGTCCCGATTGTGTTGATGAGGAGATTTGTGACTTTTTGATTCATTTAGGAGTTGCAACGGTGGAACTTGGGGTACAGTCGCTTGACAGCGCTGTTCTTCTGGCAGCAGAGAGAGGTCATTCCAGTGAAGATTCTCTACGGGCCATTGCTGTTCTGCAGAAGAAGGGGCTGACACTTGGTGTACAGTTGATGCCAGGTCTGCCCCGTGAAACGACTCTCTCCTTTTTTGCAACGTTGCGGCGTGTGATTGAATGCGGGCCGGATTTTGTTCGTCTCTATCCCACTCTTGTTATCCGTGGCTCTGGCCTTGCTAGGGAGTACGCTGCAGGACAGTATCAGCCCATGAGTATGAATAGAGCAATAGCTCTTTGCAGAGTGGCAAAAGAAAGACTGGATCAGGCTGGTATCCCTGTTGTGCGAATGGGCCTGCAGGCTTCTGAAACACTTGAAAAAGAGTTACTTGCCGGTCCCTATCATCCCGCTTTTGGTGAGCTTGTTGCTGCTCGTCACTGGTTTAAACGTGTTAGGGCTTTGCTTAGCGGCTGTCCGGGAGACAAGCAACTGCATCTACAGATTTCAAACAGAGATATATCAGCATTTGTTGGCCCCAAGCGCGCCAATATGGAACGACTCCGGCAATTAGGGCTGGAGTCGCGATTGAAACTAACAACGGATACAAGCTTGAAACGAGGCACAATGAACTATGTTATCAATTAATCATCTGGATATCCGTTACGGAGACAAACATCTTTTTAAGGACCTATCCATTCAGGTAACCGATGGGAAGCGAATAGGGTTGATGGGGGTGAATGGCGCAGGCAAGTCTTCACTCCTGAAAATCATGGCCGGGGTGAACGAATGTGACGATGGGGTGTTGAGTCGCTCAAAGTATTTTACCGTGGCCTACCTTCCCCAGGAATCCAGTGCCCTGGTATCGGGTAAGACCCTGTATCAGGAAGCGGAGAGTGCCTTCGAAGAGTTGCTCGACCTGCAAAAGGAAGTCGATGTGATTAACGAGGGGCTTGCAGGTATCGATCCCGCATCGGATGAATTTACGAGGATGCTTGAACGTCAGGGAGAAATTCAGCATCGTCTGGAAGGGAGCGGTATTTATACCATGCGGGCACGGATTGAAAAAATTCTGCTTGGCCTTGGTTTTCAGCAGTCGGATATGGAAAGGCCAGCGGCCTCTTTTTCTGGTGGTTGGATTATGCGGCTGATGCTTGCCAGAATGTTGCTGGCATCGCCTTCATTATTATTGCTTGATGAACCGACAAACCATCTGGATTTGACCTCACTTACCTGGGTGGAGGATTTTCTTCGTTCCTATAATGGTGCCATGGTGATTATTTCCCATGATCGTACTTTTTTAGATAAGGTGACAACTACCACCTGGGAATTGAGCCTTGGAAAACTATCCATCTACAAAGGAAACTACTCCTATTTTGAAAAGGAGAAGGTGGAGAGAAAGACCATTGAAAAAGCGGCCTATGATAACCAGCAGGCGCAGATAAAACAGAGTATGCAGTTTATTCAGCGTTTTCGTGCCAAATCGACCAAGGCCAAACAGGTGCAAAGTCGGGTAAAACAGCTTGAAAAAATGGTTCTGCTTGAGATAGGTGACGAGGAGAGGCAGATTCGTTTTAGTTTTCCGCCTGCACCAGATTCCGGTCGCGATGTACTGAGCGTTGAAAATTTCAGCAAAGGATTTGATGGCAAACAGGTCTTTAATAAGGTGAGTTTCCAGTTTCAGCGGGGGGATAAAGTGGCCGTGGTTGGGGTGAATGGCGCTGGTAAATCTACCCTTGTGAAGATTATTGCAGGTGAAATCGCAGCTGATGAAGGTGAGATGAAGCTTGGTCATAATGTACAGCTTTCCTATTTTGGTCAGCATCAGGCTCAGGAACTGACGCCCTCTCTTACTGCTCTTGAGACCCTGTCTCTGTCGGTTAAAGATATGACCATTACCCGGATTCGATCACTGCTCGGAACATTTTTATTTCGGGGAGAAGAGGTGGACAAAAAGGTTTCGGTACTTTCCGGTGGTGAGAAAAGTCGGCTGGCCTTGGCGAAGATGATAGCCTCTCCTGCTAATTGTATGCTGCTCGATGAGCCTACAAACCATCTTGATATCAATTCTCAGGAGGTGTTGCAGGAGGCAATGCTACAGTACGATGGCTTTATTCTGGTGGTGTCACATAATCGTTACTTTTTAGATAGTTTTGTGAATAAGGTGATGGAGGTAAAAGATGGGAAAATCAATGTCTATGAAGGGAATATCAGTGATTACCTGTTGAAGACCGAGGAAGAGAGTGCGGCTCTTGATGGAAAACAGAAAGGAGTTCAGCAGAAAGTACAGGTAGCAGAGGCGGCGGTACAAAAGGGGCAGCTTTCTAAGAAAGAACAGAGAAAACAGGACGCCAAAAAACGCCAGGAACATAGCGAAAAAGTGGGACCCTGGAAAAAGCGAGCCGAGGAAGCCGAGAAAACGGTGGAAACACTCGAAGAACTCAAAGAAGATCTTGAGGCAAAAATGGCCGATCCTGATCTCTACCAGGATCAGGAAGCTTGGCTGAAAACTTCAGCAGAATATGATGAATGCCGCGGAAAGCTTGAACGCTGGTATGGGAAGTGGGAAGCTGCTCAGGAACAGATGGAAAAACTCCTTGGCTAAAGAGGATATTTTATTTGACCTCGGGAATGGCAGACGGTAGGCTGAACATAGTGAAAATACGACTGAAAAACACGGTTTTTTATATGGAGCTATAAATGACAACTGTTCAGGATTGTTTTGATGAAAAGGTCAGACTGCCATCGCCCCCCGCAATTGCTCTGAAAATTCTGGAGGCGGTGCGACAAGAAGACAACTCATTCGAAGACCTTGCCCGTATTATACGATCGGATCCATCTCTTAGTGTACGTATTCTCAAAATTGCCAATTCCTCTCTTTATGGTTTAACTCAGCCCGTTGATTCTCTTGCTCAGGCGACGGGGCTGATTGGTACCGATGCCTTAAAAAATATAGCGCTCTCCTTCGTTATTGTTCAGGAGTTTCAAAATAGTTCCCGGAGAAGTTTTGATCTGGATTATTTCTGGCGCCGGGCGATTACCGCCGCAGTTGCTGCAGATGTTCTTGGAGCTGCCGTTGGGCATCGGGATCAGGATCTCTTTGTTGCCGGATTGTTGCAGGATATTGGTGTGTTGATTCTCCTACTTTCTCACTCGGATCGTTATAGAGCCATTCTTGATGAAAAGCGGGTAAGTGGAAAGAGTCTCTGTGTAACCGAGAAGGAAGAATTTAGCTGTGATCATACGGAGGTTGGTAACTATCTTCTCAGTTCCTGGAATCTTCCCCATTCGATCTGTCAGCCTATCCATTTTCATCATAATGCAGAAGGTGCTCCCAGGCAGTATAGGGATTCAGCCATGCTGCTTAGCTATGCAGATAAAATTTCGGCAATGTATCACAGTGTCCGCAGCAGTAGTAAGTCCGCTGAGGTGCATGAAGGACTTGCCAGGGAGTGGCATGTCTCCGAAGAAAGGGCGAGCAAATTAATTGATACCGTAGGTGAACGCTCTCGTGAAATTCTTGATCTTTTTGCTATGGATCCTGGTGATATTAAGCCATTCTCGCAGATCATCCAGGAAGCAAATGAAGAACTGAGTACGCTGAATTTCTCCTACGAACAACTGGTATTCGAGTTGAAACAGGCAAGACAAAATGCGGAACAACTCGCTCGTGAACTGCAGCAGGCTAATGGTGCTCTTCGGGAGCTTGCCTATCGGGACAGCCTGACGGGACTCTATAATTACCGATATTTCCAGCTAAGCCTTGAGTCTGAATGGGACCGAGCTATTCGCTATAAACATCCACTTTCTTTGTTGATGGTTGATATTGATTTTTTTAAAAAGGTTAATGATACCTCTGGTCATGTTGTCGGTGACGAGGTCCTTAAGGTCGTGAGTAAGGTGCTTGCTTACCTGGTACGCAGTTGTGATATTGTTGTCCGTTATGGGGGGGAGGAATTTGTTATTATTCTTCCCGAAACTGGTTCACTTGGGGCAAAAGTTTTGGCACAACGTTTGCGAAGAGGTGTTGAGCAGGAGATCACCGCATATAATGGACACTCTGTTTCTGTAACGATCAGTGTCGGGATAGCGGCTACGGATTTGACGGAGACGGAAATAACTGGTGTTGACTTACTTGAGTGCAGTGATCGTGCACTCTATCGTGCAAAACAGAATGGACGGAACAGAGTGGAGGTCGGAAGCTTCCAGTAAAACGCTCTGCTTTTATGAACCACCCAAAAAGGCCGCAATCCCCAAGAGGATTGCGGCCTTTTTTTTGTTTTATCTGACTTCCGGTTAGGCTGGAATATGGTTTGTCAGAGGACAGTTCTTACATCCCTTCTCAGGTAGGTCCGTATTGGTGTGAACCTTAGTTACAATATCAGCAACAGCTGACTTTGTGTCGGGGTACATATTTTTCATGCCGATTTTATCCAGCAGGTGGGTACGTTCCATAACAGCCATAACTTGTCCCTTGACACCGGACATTGCAAAACCAAGTTTTGCCGCACGAAGTCGATCAACAATCATGGAAAGTGCCTCTTCACCCGATGCATCCATATCGTTAATGCCCTTGGCATCGAGAAGAATGTAGCGAAGATCAGGATGGTCGGTTCTGAACTTGGCAACCTGCTCATCGAGATAACTGGCATTGGCAAAGAAGAGGGAGCCGTCAAAGCGAACAACTGAAATATGACGACAACCTTTGAGACGGTAATGTTCAGCACTCTTCAGGACCTTATCTTCATGCATGGAGAGTTCAGCTACAACTGGACGCATGGATTTGTAAAGGAAGACACCCATGGAGAGAACAAAACCAACCATGATACCTTTATCCAGATGCGGAGCAAAGTAGAGGGTTACCAGAAAACTGAGAACCGAAATAATTCCGTCATATTTCTGGGCATGCCATGCGTGAACAAAACCTTTGATATTAAGAAGCCCGATAACCGCCATCATGATAACCGCAGCAAGAGTTGCCTGTGGGAGATGATAGAGAAGGGGGGTGAAAAAGAGCAGGGTAATAACAACCATGATGGACGTTACGACCGAAGACACACCGGAAACTGCACCAGCTGCCAAGTTTACAGCAGAACGGGAGAAAGAACCGGAAACCGAATAACTTGATCCGAATGAACCAAAGATATTTGCAAGTCCCTGTCCAATAAGCTCCTGGTTTGCATCAATCTTTTGGCCTGTTTGAGCGGCCATGGCCTTGGCGATGGCAATGGCTTCCATAAAGCCAAGTAAGGAGATAATAATAGCTGTGGGGAGAAGCTTAAGAAATGTTTTCGCAGTGAGATCCGGCACGGTGAATTGCGGCAGACCCTCAGGGATTTTCCCAACGATTGCACCGCCACCCATCATTAATAGCTGACTACTGTCGAGAGGCTTGTTTTTAACCTTCAGACGCCAGGTATTTCCGTCGGTTGTAACACCTGCAGGAACTTCATTTTGGGGGTAAAAGGTGTAATTCTCACCATCGATTGCGGCTTCAAATTTCATGTCACGAAGTGCTTTGCGGAGAAGATGTGCCTCTTCCTTAGCGTGATCCATATGGGAGGTAAGAATTCTTACCTCTGATTCAATTTTAATAACTTCAATAGATGGTCCACCGTGAGCCGCAGTCTCGGCAGCTTTCAGCTCATCTATAACTTTACCTAGTTCTGCACGATTTCCACCATGTTCTTCGATCTTGCCTGTGGCGGTGTTGAATTCCTGGATCTGGTGAGCCATTGAAGGCACGCTGATGGCAGAAACGTCAACTTCTTGATCGTTGTTGAATCCTGTAAAATAGGAAATAACAGTGGTGATAAGTACTGCGACTAGAACGTTTGGAACTTTTGGCGCGAATTTTTTCAGTAGTGCCATGATGGTGACTGCTGAAATTGCATATATCAGAGTAGGCATATGGGTGTAATCCATGGCAGCCTGCCCAACACGTAACATGGTTTCATAATGATGTGGCGCCTTATCTACGTATACACCGAAGAACTTGGAAAACTGGGATGAAGCAATGATGATTGCCGCAGCATTTGTGAAACCATTAATAACCGGGTGAGAAAGGAAGTTTACAACCATTCCAAGACGTAACACTCCGAGTGAAAACTGGAAGATACCAACAACAAGTGCTAGCACGATGGAATAAGCTATAAATTCAGGAGAACCGGCTGTTGCAAGTGGCTCAAGAGACGCTGCAGACATCAATGATACAACGGCAACGGGGCCGGTACCAAGTTGACGACTAGAACCAAACAGCGCAGCGATCATGGGGGGTAGAAATGCAGCATACAGACCGTAATAGGCTGGAAGACCAGCGAGTTGGGCGTAGGCCATCGATTGAGGAATCAAAACCATGGCAACGGTTATACCGGCGACCAGATCAAGTTTGAATGATTCCCCTTTGTACCCCTTGAACCAGAGTAGAAATGGAAAAATTTTTGCTAGAAACATAAGTGTGGGCTCTTTTAGTAGAGGATTAATAAGTGTGGATTCTAAAAAAACGATTTATATATATGGACTGAATGACGATTCAGTCAGGATTGCTCTGGCAATTGGTAGCGCTGAAGTTGCTATCCGTCAAGTATTTTTTATAACTTAGTTACAAACTTGTTTACTTTAATTGTAAGGAATTCTCTGAAACTCCCAATAGTTGGGATTTGTTTGCGCTGGAAATCAAGGGAGTTGAGTGATAGGAAACAAGAAAACGATGCAAAAATTACGACGTATTTGTGTGAAAAAACCTTGCCTGAAAGTGTGTTTTTAGAGTACTTTGCGATTTTTTTGCATATGTTTGTGAAATTGTCAACAAATAATTCTCAATCCATTGAGAACAGTAAAAAACAAACGTAACTATTCAGCAGCACTCCAACTACGTCCATTTTAGCCTCCTTGAATAGCATTAGTATGCTTTCGGAGTCCAAAATAAACGAATTTGAAGCACGGAGTCTGCGCTTACCTGCTAAACAGTTACAGTTCTGAGGTGAGGGTATTTTTTTGCACTCGCTGAGTAGTTATAAACAAACCATAAAAGTAACAGGTGAAAAAGTGACCGATAGTAATTCGCTCTGGATGTCCGGGAACGAGGCCATTGCCATGGCAGCTTACGAGGCTGGAGTTAAAGTTGCCTCTGGCTATCCCGGAACACCATCGACCGAGATAATGGAGAATCTCTCCAAGTATGAAGGGGTCTATACAGAATGGGCTCCCAATGAGAAGGTAGGCCTTGAAGTAGCGATTGGAGCCTCCTTTGCAGGAGTCAGGGCCTTTGCAACTATGAAGCATGTGGGCGTGAACGTTGCGGCTGATCCGTTGTTTACAGCATCATATACCGGAGTTCGCGGAGGGCTTGTGGTGATTACTGCCGATGATCCTGAGATGCATTCATCTCAGAACGAGCAGGATAACCGCAACTATGCGTATGCAGCAAAGCTTCCCATGATCGAACCATCTGATCCTGCTGAAGCGAAAGAGATGCTAAAGGATGCTTTTGAGCTGTCTGAAAAATTTGATACTCCTGTTATGTTTCGTGTCACCACTCGAGTTTCCCATGTAAAGGGAGTGCTTAGCAAGGGTGATATGAGGGAGTCTGCTGCAACCTGTGGAATCGAGAAAGCACCTGCAAAGATTGTTATGCTTCCCGGTAATGCCCGTAATAGACGTAAGGTTGTTGAAGAACGCATGGCGCTCCTAAGAGAAGTTGCAGAGAGCGATGCTTTTAATACGATAGAGCCAGGAGACAAAAAACGTGGTTTTATTACCGGTGGTGTGGCGTATCTGTATGTGAAGGAGGCTTTTCCGGAGGCTACGGTTTTAAAGCTTGGCATGAGCTGGCCGCTACCTGAAAAAAAGATCAAAGAATTTGCAGCAAGTGTGGATGAACTGTTTGTTGTGGAAGAGCTTGACCCTTTCCTTGAGCATCATATTAAGGCCATGGGTGTTGACTGTCACGGCAAGGATCTTATTCCAAGTCAGGGAGAGTTGAACACTGCTATTGTTCGTAATGCAATCGATCCGGATTCTGCTCCACAACTTTTTGCACCTGCAGAACTGCCCATGCGCCCGCCGAATATGTGCGCTGGTTGTCCACATCGCGGAGTGTTCTATAACCTTTCAAAGATGAAGGATGTCTTTGTCTCCGGTGATATCGGCTGTTATACTCTGGGCTTCCTGCCGCCGCTTTCAGCCATGGACTCCTGTGTCTGTATGGGCGCCTCGGTGACCATCGCCCATGGTATGGCAAAAGCACTTGGTGATAAAGGAAAAGGAAAGCTTGTCTCTGTTATTGGTGATTCCACATTTTGTCACACCGGTATTAATGGTCTGATGAACTCGGTTTACAATGATTCTAAAACGGTTCTTGTTATTCTTGATAACAGGATCACCGCAATGACCGGTCAGCAGAACAATCCGGCATCCGGCTGCAATATTAAGGGTGAGGCGGCAAACGCCATTGACATTGAGGCCCTGTGCAAAGCAGTTGGTGTAAATCATGTGGAAACCGTAAATCCCCATGATATCGCCGCTTGTAAAAAGGCTCTTAAGACAGCCCTGGCACTTGATGAAATGGCAGTGGTCATTGCAAGAGCACCCTGTGTACTTCTTCCTGAGATTAAAAATGCACCGCATAATCCCTATAATACAAAAACTGAGAATTGTGTCGGATGTAAAGCTTGTGTGAACCTTGGTTGTCCTGCAATCAGCTGGACAAATATCACACCTGTTGAGGCGGTGGCTAAGGGATACAAAGAGAAACAGAAGGGTTTTGCTGTGATTAATGAAGGACAATGTAACGGCTGTGGGCAGTGTGCAGCCCTATGCAAATTTGAAGCAATTAACAGGAAGGGAGAATAACAATGGCAGCAACAGGAAATATTCTTTTTTCCGGAGTAGGTGGGCAGGGAATTCTGCTTGCCAGTGAAGTGACAGCGTATGCTCTCCTTTCTGCAGGCTATGATGCAAAGAAAAGTGAAGTACACGGTATGGCTCAGCGTGGCGGATCGGTGACGGCTCAGTTACGATATGGCGATAAGGTGTATTCACCACTAATCGAGCCTGGTAAAGCTGATATTCTGATCTCCTTTGAAATGATGGAGGCTGCGCGTTATCTGCCCTATCTTCATAAAGAGAGTAAGGTAATTGTCAATAGCCAGCAGATTAAGCCGCCCTCCGTTGCCATGGGAGTGATACCCTATCCAGCCGAAGTCCTCGATTCTATCAGCTCCCAAGGTATCCAGGTGGTAAAGGTTGACGCCTTTGATATCGCTCGTGATGCTGGTGAAGTAAAGGCTGCCAATATCGTTATGGTTGGCGCCATGTCCGCCTTTTTGCCCATGGATGTTGAGGTGTATGAAAATATCATCAATACCAGAATCCCCGAGCGCTTCCGTGAAGTGAACATGAAAGCTTTTGCAGCGGGTAGAAAGATTACCGCCTAGGAGGCTGTCTGAAAATGCCATTTTGTTCAAACTCTTCGATTTTGAACAAAATGTCTATTCACGGACCAGCTCCTAAGCAGATACAAACCTTAGAACAGATAAACAGGAATTAGCCATGACCTTATATTGGGAAGAGGAGATAGAAACCCTGCCGCGAGTCGGCCTGGAATCCATTCAGCTGAAACGCCTTCAGCATCTGGTGGCACGTGTATATAAGAAGGTTGCTCCATATCGTGAGAAGATGGATGCGGCAGGAATAAAGCCTGAGGATATTCAGTCTCTTGCTGATCTTGCCAAACTGCCGTTTACCGTTAAAGAGGATCTACGTGACAACTACCCCTTTGGCCTTTTTACTGTGCCCATGGATCAGGTGGTTCGGGTTCATGCTTCATCGGGTACCACCGGGAAGCCAACGGTTGTCGGCTACACCCAAAAGGACATTGAGACCTGGTCGGGTCTGATGGCACGTGCTCTTACCCTTGCCGGGGCAACCGCCAAAGATATGGTCCATAATGCCTATGGCTACGGACTCTTTACCGGTGGGCTTGGTGCCCATTACGGGATTGAGCGTCTTGGGGCCACGGTTATTCCGGTATCCGGCGGTAATACCAAGCGCCAGATCACCATTATGAAAGATTTTCATTCCACTGTTTTACTTGCTACACCGTCCTATGCTTTAAATCTTGCTGAAACCATGGAATCTCTTGATGTTGATCCAAAATCCCTTTCTTTACGTGTTGGTGTCTTTGGGGCTGAGCCCTGGAGTGAGAACATGCGTGATGAAGTTGAACGCAAATTAAATATCAAGGCCGTGGATATCTATGGCCTCTCAGAAGTTATGGGACCCGGAGTTGCCATGCAGTGTCTTGAAGGTGAAACAGGCCTGCATATTTTTGAAGATCACTTCCTGCCTGAGATCATTGATCCCGATACTGGAGAGGTTCTGCCTCCTGGCGAAAAAGGTGAACTTGTTTTTACCACACTCACCAAGGAAGCATTCCCCATTATCCGTTATCGTACCAAGGATATTTCCAGGTTGATGTATGATACCTGTGCGTGTGGCCGAACTCTGGTTCGTATGGAGAAGGTGACAGGCCGAACCGATGATATGTTGATTATTCGCGGCGTCAATGTCTTCCCATCCCAGATCGAGCATGTGCTTATGGGAACCGAAGGCGTTGAACCTCATTATCAGATTGTGGTGAACCGTGAAGGGAATATGGATACCATGGCCGTCGAGGTTGAAGTCAGTGAAGATATCTTCTCCGATGAGATTAAGGTTCTGGAGAATCTTACCAAATGTATTCAGATGGATATCAAGGATATGTTAGGTGTGACATGCCGGGTAAGACTGGTGGAGCCTAAGACTATTCAGCGCAGTGAGGGAAAAGCCCAGCGGGTTATTGACAATAGAAAATTGTAACTATCCAGCAGTACTTCTGAATAGTTACCTCCCAAGGTGTCTATTAAGTTTTGTGGAGATACCTGAAAAGATACGATACTTTTATGAGGATCTGATATGCGAGTAGAACAGATTGCAGTATTTTTAGAGAATAAATCGGGTCGTCTGGCTGAGATTACCGCTAAACTGGCTGAAGAAAATATCAATATTCGGGCGCTCTCCGTTGCTGATACCGCAGACTTTGGTATTCTGCGTCTTATCGTTGATAACGTTGAAAAAGCCAAGAGTACTTTGAAATCCAGTGGTTTTACCGTGGGCATTACAAATGTTATTGCCGTGGAAGTTGCCGATAAGACCGGAGGTCTGGCGGGTGTCCTGAAAACCATCGAAGAAGAAAAACTGAACGTGGAATATATGTATGCCTTTGTAAATAAAACCGGAGAAAATGCCGTTCTTATTTTCCGTTTTGATGATATGGATCAAGCCATTGAGTCTTTGCAGCGTACGGGATACACGATTCTAAGTGGTAAGGAGATTTGTGCTTTATAAATTCCGGAGTTTGTCTGGAATACTAGTCCGGTGGAACCACAGAGGTTCCATCTCGATACATTTTGAAAGGGGGGAAACGATGAAAAAATTTGCATCAAAATTTCTTGTGGCGGTTGTTGCGATCACTTTTTGGGTGGCACCGGCTTTTGCCGAAAATATTAAAGTAGGCGCTATTCTTGCCGTTACCGGTGGCGCTTCTTTCCTTGGCGGACCGGAGGCTCGCAGCCTTGAGATGGTGGTTGAAGAGATCAATGCCAAAGGCGGAATCAACGGAAACACGATTGAGCTTATTATTAAAGATTCTGCAGCAAGTCCTGAAAAAGCGATCTCTTTTGCAAAACAGCTGATCGAAGAAGATAAAGTTCTTGCCATCATCGGGCCCTCCACCAGTGGCGAGACCATGAAAATCAAGAACATCTGTGAACAGGCAAAAACTCCATTACTTTCCTGTGGTGCTGCTGAGGTTATCGTGAATCCTGTTGCATCCTATGTCTTTAAAACGCCACAGAAAGATTCTTTTGCAGCAAAGAAGATCTTTATGGAGATGAACAAACTGGGTATCTCCAAAATTGCAGTACTTGCCGGAAATACCGGTTTTGGAAAAGCGGGTAAGGGACAGCTCATAAAAATTGCTCCTGAGTTTGGTATCGAAATTGTTGAAGTTGAAGTGTATGACAAAAAATCCAATGATCTCTCTGCTGTAGTTGCCAAGATTAAGGCTAACAAAGATGTACAGGCAGTTATTAACTGGTCCATCGTTCCCGCTCAGGCTATCGTTGCGAAAAATATGCGTCAGGCTGGCTGGGAAGTACCTCTGTTTCAGAGTCATGGTTTTGGAAATATCAAGTATGTACAAGCAGCTGGTGCTGCTGCCGAAGGAATTATCTTTCCTGCAGGACGTCTCCTGATTGCTGATACTCTTGCCGATGATAATCCACAAAAAGCACTGCTTATGACATATAAGAAAAATTATGAAGCGAAGTACAACGAGCCTGCATCCACCTTTGGTGGCCATGGTTACGATGCCATAACCATTCTCGCAGCAGCCATTGCTGAGGGCGGAAATGATCGTGACAAGGTACGTGCCGCAATTGAGAACCTGAAGAACTTTGCCGGAACTGGTGGTGTTTTTAATTTCTCTGCTGAAGACCATAATGGTCTTGATATGGATGCTTTCCAGATGATGACTGTTAAAGATGGAAAGTTTGTTGCCTATACGGGAAAATAATCCCGTATTAGTGCTATTGTAGAATTGACCGGACTGGAAGCAATTTCCCAGTCCGGTTTTTCTTGTTATGAAAACTTAATATATTAAATTTGTAAGCAGTCCCAGATACAGTAGGTTTACACGATCCTCCCTGCCCGCAAGAGCTTTTTCTTTGAGGGTAGGGAGGATCGTGCAAAGATGCTGTGTCTGGGATTGCTTACCCGTTTCTAATGACTACAGAACTCTTTATCCAATATCTGATGGCCGGTGTGACCTATGGCTCAATCTACGCCATTGTCGCCATTGGATTTAATATTATTTACAACACCACGGGGATAATCAATTTTGCCCAGGGTGAGTTTGTGATGTTTGGTGGGATGATCGCCATCAGTCTTCTGCCGTATATGCCTCTTCCTGTTGCCATCTTCGTTGCTGTTCTCATTACCATGCTTATTGGAGCACTTATTGAGATCTGTTTTATCCGCTGGTTGAAGTCCCCTTCGGTGCTGCGGATGATCATTATCACGATAGGCATCTCCATTTTATCACGCGAAGTCGGCGTTCATATCTGGGGGGAATCCATCCGTTCGCTTCCCTATTTTGTCGGGAATGAAATAACTTCAATTCCGATATTTGGTGCCAGAATTTCTCCGCAGGTACTGTGGGTTGTTGCGGCTTCAGCGCTTATGGTGTTGGGACTTGGTATCTTTTTCAAGACCACCTCCGTTGGCCGCGAGATGAGAGCTTGTGCCTCTAATCGCAAGGCTGCCACACTTTGCGGTATTAATACCCAGAATATGGTGACCCTTTCTTTTGTTTTAAGTGCCGGCATCGGAGCATTTGCAGGTTGCGTTATGTCTCCCATCACCTACAGCCAATATGATATGGGAACAGGGCTTGCCATTAAGGGCTTCACCGTGGCTATCCTTGGTGGGCTTGGCAGCTCTGGAGGCGCGGTTGCAGCTGGCCTGCTCCTTGGTATTATCGAAGCTTTTTCTGTGTCCGTTGTTCCTTTGGCATTTCAGGATGCTATTTCCATTTCTATTCTTTTGATTATTCTTTTTGTTCGTCCTCAGGGGCTGTTTGGATCAAAAGAAGCCGCAGGACTGTCGGAGTATTAGTGCCTTATTCCATAAAATCTGTAACGATACGATAACAAAAATGAGAGTACGTAAATATCAAACGTTGCTAATCGTAACATGGCAATTTCACCCCTCAAAGGGGTACAAAGAAACGTACCGGCTTACCGTTCATCACCGGTGTTAGAAATATGAAAAACCTACTCTCCGTTTTGCCGCTCCTTGTACTCGTTATTGGGGTTCATCTCCTGACCAGTGCCACCGACACCATGTATTATCTGACCCAGATGACCATGTCGGCCTACTACTCGCTCCTTATTATCGGCTTATGTGTCCTTATGGGCTATGCGGGGCAGATTTCATTGGGACATGCAGGTTTTTTCGCCATCGGTGGATATCTTTCTGCGGCCCTCACAACCCATAGTCTTCTTGCCTTTAAAGATACAGCTCTTGTCCGTCTGCTTGATTCGGCTGGAATGCTGATGTCCGGCCAGGATCTGTATGGTGAGGCTCTGCTTGTGGTAACTCCCTGGGCGGCCTGTGCTGTTGCTGTTTCAACTGCTGCTGTTATTGCGGTTTTTATTGGTATTCCGGTCCTGAAACTCAAAGGGCATTATCTGGCGATGGCCACTCTTGGATTTGGAATTATCATTTACCGGGTGGCACTGGCCCTTGAATATTTTGGTGAGGCCGATGGTATTTCAGAGGTTCCTGCCTTTGTTTTACTCCCAGGCCTTGTTGTGAGTGGTGATTTTAGTGATCGGGTAGTCAACTATTATATCGCCTGGGGCCTGCTTCTTATTGGTATGGTTCTTCTGCTTAATCTTATCGACTCCCGAGTTGGCAGAGCGTTGCGGGGTATTCATGGCTCCGATGAGGCAGCCGATGCCATGGGGGTAAACACCTCCCGTTTTAAATTGCAGACCTTTGTTCTCTCTGCTGTTTTTGCCGCCATTGCAGGGGTGTTCCTTACCCATTATAATGGTGGGATAGGACCATCAGAAGCGGGAGTAATGAAGTCTGTCCGTTATGTTGCCATTGTCGCCGTCGGTGGTATGGCCCATTTGTGGGGGACCCTGCTGATGGGGATTATCCTTAACTTTTTGTCCCTTCGAGGTGTCTTTGGTTCCTATGACGATGCTGTCTTTGGTCTGATCTTAATTGTGATTATGCTTTTTGCTCCCAACGGAATTTTGAGTTTGAATATCCGCCATCGAATAAAGCAGTTTATAAAGCGCGATAAACAGAACAGCGAAAGGGAGGAAAAATAACCATGGCACTCTTGGAATTAAATCAGCTAAGTAAACGGTTTGGCGGACTCCTTGCTGTAAATGATGTTTCCTTTCAGGTGGAACCGGGCCAGATTAAGGCAGTAATCGGTCCAAACGGTGCTGGTAAAACAACTCTGTTCAATATGATTTCAGGGACTTTTCCGGCAACCTCAGGAACGGTATCTTTTCAGGGACGTAAGTTGAACGGGAAGAAGCCTTTCCAGGTGGCTTCACTTGGCATGGCGAGAACATTTCAGAATATTAAAATGTTTAGTGGAATGACGGCACTTGAGAATGTGATGGTTGGCCGTCATGTCCAATCAAACGTCGGTTTTCTCTCCTCCATGTTCCGGATGCCATGGACCTGGAAAGAGGAACGTGATATACGTGAGAAGTCCCTTGAGTTGCTTGCTTTGCTAGAAATCGAGGAGTATGCCCACACCGATGCATCGAGTCTTGCCTTTGGCCAGCAGCGTGCTGTTGAGCTTGCTCGTGCGCTTGCACTTGAGCCTTCACTCCTGCTACTGGATGAACCTGCGGCGGGGCTGAATATCTATGAGACAGCAGAGGTTGGCCGGCTGATTTTAAAAATTCGTGACCTTGGTATTACAGTGCTTCTGGTTGAACATGATATGTCTCTTGTTATGGATATTTCAGATGAGATAGTGGTACTCTGTTTTGGTGAGAAGATTGCTGAAGATAGTCCAAAGAATATCCAGCAGGACCCGGAAGTGATTAAAATATACCTGGGCGAAGAGTGATGGCGTCGTAAAAACTCTTCATCTGCTTCGTTGCTTTATCTTTTATTTATTTACGACGTACGCTAGTACGCCGAAATTAAATAAAAATACGCGCCTCGCATATGAAGCTTTTTCCTTAGCCATCTCGAATTAGACCTTTTTACGAGCTTTGCAAGAGTGATTATATGCTGAAAATTCGCAACCTGGCTTCTGGCTATGGAAAGATTAAGGTTCTCAAAAATATTTCCATGCATGTTGATCCAGGTGAAATTGTCACCATCCTTGGAGCTAACGGCGCCGGGAAAACAACCCTGCTCTCAACAATTGCTGGGCTTGTGAAGGCAAACTCTGGAGAAGCCCAGTTTAAAGAAACGAATATTCTTAAAACAAAGGCCGCAGCAATTCCGGCACTTGGTTGCGTAATGGTACCAGAAGGCAGACAGGTCTTTGCCACCATGAGTGTCGAAGAAAATCTGCTTCTTGGGGGGCATGTGATTCAGAAACAGGGGAAAAAACTGCTCGCAGACCTGCTTGAACATCAGTACGAGCTCTTTCCCATTCTTCGTGATCGTAAAAAACAGCTGGCCGGGACTCTGTCAGGCGGTGAACAACAAATGCTGGCAATGGGGCGTGCTCTGATGTCAAAGCCTTCATTGGTAATGATGGATGAACCATCCACGGGACTCGCTCCTCTTATAGTAAAAGAGATTTTTCAGATTATTGAACGCCTACGGGATGAGGGAAATACTGTTCTACTGGTTGAACAAAATGCAAAGGCAGCACTTGGTATTGCTGATCGTGGCTATGTGTTGGAAACCGGAAAGATTATTGTTCAGGGGCCAGCCGAGGATCTCCTTGCTAATAAAGATGTACAAAGAGCATATCTTGGTCGTGAGAAATAGCTGTTAGCAGTTAAACATACAAATCCAATTATAAAAAAAACTATGTACTGGCAAGAAGATAAAGAGTGTATGAACCGTGGTGAGCTGGAGCAACTTCAGCTTGAACGTCTCCAATCCACCCTCTATAGAGTGGGGACCCATGTACCATTCTACCGGCAGAAATTCAGTGAGATGAAGCTTGATTATGAAAGCTTCAATTCGCTTGATGATATCCAAAAACTGCCATTTACCTATAAACAGGATCTGCGTGACAGTTATCCCTATGGTCTGTTTGCGGTGCCTCTGCGTGAGGTGGTTCGCCTTCATTCCTCTTCTGGTACAACCGGGCAGGCAACGGTTGTTGGCTATACTAAGAATGATATTAAAAATTGGTCTGATCTGGTTGCCCGTGTGTTGTGTGCAGCAGGACTCACCGCCGATGATGTGATTCAGATTGCCTTCGGGTATGGACTCTTCACCGGTGGTTTTGGTCTCCATTATGGGGCAGAGCGTCTTGGAGCATCTGTTATTCCTATTTCTGCAGGAAATACCAAACGTCAGATTCAGATTATGCAGGATTTCAAGACAACCGCTCTTGTCTGCACCCCATCCTATGCCTTAAATATTGCCGATGTTCTTTTTGATATGGGGATTAATCCAGCCGGACTTTCTTTGAAGTTTGGTCTTTTCGGGGCTGAGCCCTGGTCTGAAGCCATGCGACGTGAGATCAATACAAAGCTTGGTATCCAGGCCACGGATAACTATGGTCTTTCAGAGGTTATGGGCCCTGGAGTTGCCGGAGAATGTAGCGAATGCAACGGTCTTCATATTAATGAAGATCATTTTTATGTGGAAATCCTTGATCCTGAAACACTTGAGCCTGTTGAACCTGGTGAAGTAGGGGAGCTTGTAATTACAACCCTTACCAAGGAAGCTTTCCCCATGATTCGCTATCGGACCCGTGATCTGACTCGATTTTTTCCGGAATCATGCCCCTGTGGACGGACATTTAAGCGGATGCACCGAATCCTTGGACGTACCGATGATATGCTGATTATTAAAGGGGTCAATGTGTTTCCAACCCAGATTGAGTCGGTTCTTTTCGATATTGATGGGACTGAACCTCATTACCGAATTGTCGTGGAGAGAGAGAACCATCAGGACAAGGCAACGGTTATGGTAGAAGTTAAAGAGTCACTCTTTTCCGATCAGATGAGTAAACAGCGTGAATTAATAGATACCATACGCAAACAACTTGTTTCAGAACTTGGTATAGGAGTTGCTGTAAAACTTGTTGAAGAAAAAACCCTTGAACGTTTTGAAGGGAAAGGTCAGCGAGTAATAGATAAGAGAGAGATATGAGTCGTTTTCAAGATAGAGCACTGGATAGTTTGCGGGATGTTTCACTGGTCTGGGATTTTCAACCGGGAGCCGATGCTTCACTTCTTATTCGTATGGGAGGAACCCATGTGATCTGCGGAGTAAGCATTGAAGAGAAGGTTCCACCCTTCTTAAAAGGAACCGGAAAAGGCTGGATAACAGCGGAATATGGTATGCTTCCCTGTGCAACGGACTCACGCTATCGGCGTGAAATCGGTGGACGATCAGGAAGGACTTACGAAATCCAACGTCTTATTGGACGGAGCCTGCGAATGATGGTTGATCTAAACACTATTGGTGAACGTACCCTGCGTGTGGATTGCGATGTCTTAAACGCCGATGGCGGAACACGTACCGCATCTATTACCGGTGGTGCCCTGGCACTGCGCCGCGCGTTTCAAAAACTTGTATCCGAAGACAAGCTTGCGGAAATGCCCAAAATACTCCCGGTCGCTGCAATATCCGTTGGTATTATAGATGGGGAGGCCTCTCTTGATCTTGACTACTCTGAAGATTCAAGAGCTGAGGTTGATGCCAATTTTGTTATGAGCGGTGATGGTCGCTGGATTGAAATCCAGTCCACGGCAGAAGGTAAACCTTTCAGCTCTGATTCCTTTTTCTCCATGACGAATCTTGCGGAAAAAGGAATTCGTGAGCTTTTCGAACTTTGGAAATAAGTAACT
>Ga0307988_1000265_pt1 | contig 39657 bp, 28 predicted proteins | sample EllFjometagen183_FD_203166 | JGI IMG/M metagenome (GOLD analysis project Ga0307988, IMG submission 203166) | Marine microbial communities from Ellis Fjord, Antarctic Ocean - #183 | ecosystem: Environmental > Aquatic > Marine > Unclassified | place: Southern Ocean | collected 2014-10-08 | reverse complement strand
TCATTTGCTCCAGGGCCTGTTGACCATTCTCGGCTAGTACTACAGAATGACCATCAAGTTCCAGATTGTATTTTAGGATATGGCGAATATTAGCTTCGTCTTCAACGACAAGAATTTTCATGATGATTATTTCCTTCTAGTTAATTATTCATCTAATATAGGACCCATAAGTCCTAGAAATACTGTGATCTTGACAGAGCGGTCGATTTAGTTCAAAGAGGTAAAATGACCCGAAAAGTGGTCCCTTTTCCAACTGCACTTTCGACTTCTAATTTTGCCTTATGCATATCGGCAATTTCTTTAACAATCGCTAACCCGATACCCGTTCCTGCGTCTTGTCGCTTCTCCCGCTCAACACGATAAAATTTATCAAATATTTTTGCAATATCTGCTTCAGGAATTCCTAAACCCGTATCACTGACTTCAAATATTTGAGTCTTACCCATTTTGCTTAGCTTCACCTTTACCGATCCTGAGGGTTCAGTAAATTTAATAGCATTACTGATAAGATTGACAGCCAATTGGCTGATGGCATCAGAATCTGCTTTGATGGGTTCTAAATTTTTACCAATTTCGAATTGAAGCGAGATATCTTTTTTTTGAGCTAATACATTCTGGGAAGCGATGACTTCACTAATCACATCTTCCAAATGGGTGGTTTGCATTTTATAACCGATGGTTCCAGCCTCCATTTTGGAGATATCCAGAACATTTTCAATCAGGCGGGTCAGACGCTGTGCTTCTTCATTTATAATTCCTACGAATTCCATTTTTGTATCGTCAGGCATATCTTTATCTCTAAGAATTGTGCCGGCAAAGCCCAGGATAGAAGCCATGGGCGTGCGTAACTCGTGGGAAACATTTGAAACAAAATTTGTTTTTATATGCACACTTTCTTTCAATGCTTGTTCTGCCCGTTTGCGCTCGGTAACGTCTTGTTTTATGGAAATAAAATTAATAATGTTGCTATTATCATCAGTGATGGGAGTAACCGTCATATCCTCGGGATATTGACTGCCATCTTTTCGCCTGTTAATAATCTCGCCATTCCACACCTTTCCATCTAATATGGTCTCCCAAAGATCAGCATAAAAATTATCGTCATGCTCGCCAGATTTGAGCATGCGAGTACTTTTCCCCACGACTTCCTCATTGGTATAACCGGTCAGGGCCAGGAAAGCAGGGTTTACCCATATCATTCTCCCTGACACATCTGTAATAATGATTCCATTTGCAGCAGCCTCAAGTGTTTTGGACTGAAGCTTCATTTGCCGCTCCGCTGCTCTTTCAGCTGAGATATCCCTGAGGTAGGCAGTAAAGCCTGGATTCTCAGCATCCTCGATCTGAGTAACGGCTAGTTCGACAGGAAAAATGTGACCTTTGCTATTCTGGGCAAATATTTCAATCCGCTTACCCAGGATAGGACCACCTCCAAATTTGAGGTGTTTTTTCATACCCTCAGCATGTCCATTACGATAATCAGGGGGAATAATTGTCTCGGACAATTTCATGCCCAGAATTTGGTCCCTGGTCCAGCCGAATGTTTTTTCAGCGGCAGGATTCCATTCTGTCACTCTACTCTGGTGATCTATGGTAATAATACAGTCGAGGGCCGTTTCAAAAATGGCTTCAATATTAGCCCTGATCGCCTCACTTTGCTTAATCCTATTATTCAACTCATCGGACTTAAGCTCTAATGTCCGGGCCAGGTGCCAGGTTTTGTATAAGTATTGAGTTAACATGAGCAGTTCATCGACGGAAAATGGCTTCCGCACTAAAATCACATTCTGCCTGAGTGAATCATCTACTATTTCAAAAACACTCCCCGTTTCACCTGTCATCAGAATCAGGTGAATTCTTTCATCAAGTATCCGAATCTTCCGGGCGGTTTCAGTGCCTGATATACCCGTCATATTCAGATCAATGATGGCGACTGCAAATGGCTGGTTAACCTGTAAGGATGCATTGATTGCCTCAATTGCGGACTCACCACTAGTCCTGAGAGTTAGCTCGTAAGTAGATCCCATGGTCTCGCTCAATACGAGGCGTATATGCTCCTCATCATCTACGATGAGAAATCTCCCACTCAATTCTATTTCATTTATTTTATGCACGATGACCTACCTATTTATGGAAATTGCTTAATCTGGATACGAATTGATATCATCCCTCAGCCTCTTCACGGATCCTACAAATATAGGGCAAAATATTTTCGATTACACCCAGTACTTTCGCAACGACCCATTGGAAGGTAGTCACTTCAATAAAAGTCAATTCTGGCTAAAGTCTCAAATAATAGTGCCTCATATTGATACAAATCTCAATTTGGGACACTTTCCCTGCCGCACTTTACAAACTGCAAATACATCATATCCCATTATTTTTTATACGTTTACGATCCCTTCTTATTTATGGCAAGGTCTCTGCCTTAACTAGTGCATATGAAATGGACTAATTCTTGAAAGGATCAAAATGTTTACCCATAATATTTATAATAAATTCTCATTGATGCTGGCCGGAAGCCTGATACTCGCCGCATGTAGCAACGATCAATTGAGCCCAGAGCTCGAGCAAGAGATCATCCCGCTTGCAGAAAGAGAAATGCCGGCTGACTTTAATTATTCAACAAAGCAAACCGTAGCTGTTGATGTATCCGCCCGAAATACGAATGGAGCAGGACTGAGTGGCGTTAAACTCACTTTTTTCGCCCGAGATGAATATGGCGTGGAAACTGAATTATTCAGCGGATTAACGGACGCCAAGGGTGTCTTCAAGCGACAGGTTGAATTATCAGCTTCTCTAGATGAGGTGATCCTTAAAAATAGTTTTATTGGATTGGTTAACGAAATCACCCTCCCACTTTTCGACAATAAGCTTAGCGTGGATTATCAAAATTTACCTGATGCAATTGAAAATGGTAACAACGATGAATGGCTAGGAAAAGCAAGCCTATCCTATGTGCTTGGATATCTTGGTGGATATAGCAGCGCAACCGGTGACCCATATTATCTTACTTTACCTGGTGACAACATCTCTCAGGATTTCTTAAATGATGTAAATTCGTCTCTCCCTGAAAATGCCCCCGTACCCAATGCTCACCCAGAGTATCTTGTCGATGGAAATCAAATTAATACCAGCATGACTGAAGATGGCGATGTGTGGGTAACCTTCATCCACGAGGGCGCTGGTTACAAAAATGTATTGGGTTATTATTCATACCCAAGTATCAATCCACCCTTGTCAGTCAGTGATATTGATAGCGTTACCATTATTTTTCCCAATGTCTCCTATCAAGGAAGTGGAGGATCACTATCCTCTGGAGATAAAGTCTATTTAGGATATTTTCCGGCCGGTACGGAAATTGGTTGGGTACTCATCTCCAATGGATGGTCCGGTGGGGTGACAGATGGGTATCGACAGCTCTATTCAAATCCAGACTTTAATCCTGAATCCTTGGCGATTAAGCGGCAGCATAATGTGTTGCTCTATGATGAGGCCCGGGATTTAACTGTATTAGGATTTGAGGATTTAAATCGAGAACAAGGTTCTGATGATGACTTCAATGATGCCCTTTTTTATGTGACTTCTAATCCCCGATCAGCCATTGTAAATGATGCAACGGTGACCATCACTTACACTGGTAATGATAGCGACGGTGATGGGGTAAACGATCCAGTTGATGACTATCCGAATGACGCCAACAAGGCTTATGATAACTTCTATCCCGCAGAAAATACATTTGGCAGTCTAGCCTATGAAGACCTCTGGCCCAATAGAGGTGATTATGACTTTAATGATCTGGTTGTCGACTATTATTTCATCGAAATTCTAAACGCATCCAATGAAGTTGTGGAGCTAAAAGCTGATTTTGTGCTGAAAGCGTCTGGTGCAAGCTATGAAAATGGCTTTGGATTTGAAATGGGCATCACGCCTGATCAGATCACTTCAATTAGTGGCTCCAGTATTGTTGGCAGTGCCGTGACCCTGGCAGAGAACGGGACTGAAATGAACCAGGCAAAGGCCGTATGTATGGTCTTTGATAATGTGTATGGCATCGTAACAAGACCTGAAGGGTTCTATGTAAACACACAAGTGGATGCACCCTATGTTATTGCAGATACCGTAAATATTTTAATCTCTTTTACTCAACCCCAAACATCTTTGAGCTTGGGAACCCCTCCGTACAATCCATTCATCTTTGTGAACCAGGAGAGAAGTCGGGAAGTCCATCTTGCAGAACACCCCCCCACAAGTCTCGCTGCTGGGACTAACTATTTTGGGTCAGGTGATGACAATAGCTATGTCTCGGGCTATTACAAAACATCGAATAATCTACCCTGGGCTTTGGACATTGTGGAAACCTTATCCTATCCCTTAGAGCGAGTGACTATCGATGAAGCACATAATTTTTTCATTGGTTGGGCTGAGACAAGTGGCAGTAATTATTCTGATTGGTTTAAAGACATGCCAGGGTATCGAATTCCAGAAAATATTTATTAGTCGAATTGGTAACCTCGACAGATAACCTGGGGTGTGTGGAATTATAATTTCATGCACCCTCCTCCTCAAGTTTCCTGGATAAAATATTGGCGAGTAGTTTGCCAATGCAAGGAAGCGTAAATCATAAAACTGGTGAAGGAAATAATATGTATCTTAAAAATAAATCAAAAATGTTTCTCTTGATACTGACGGACAGTCTCATTTTACTCTCATGTAGCAATGATCAGCTCAGTCCAGAAATAGAAAAAGATGTGGTGCCACTGGCAGATAGAGAAATGCCCTCGGGCTTTAATTATTCAACGAAGCAACCCGTTTCTGTAGACATAAGGGCCGGGACAAACAACGGACAAGCAATGAGTGGTGTAAAATTAACCTTCTTTGGATTGGACGAAAATGAGCGAGAGACCGAACTCTTTAGCGGGTTGACCGATATTCAAGGAGATTTCAAACGAGAAGTTGAACTTTCTGCATCACTAGAGCGCATTGTGCTCAGGAATAACTATATCGGTCTGGTTAATGAAGTCACCTTGACCATTGTAGCAAATACGCTGACGCTTGATTATAGCGCTGAATTGCTTAATGACGATGAGCTTTCAGGATCTATGGGAAAGGGTAGCAGTGCGTCTGATTATGTGTTCCTATCCGAGTACAACACCCATGGTAAACCTTTGGATTTAGTTAGACCTCAGGACCCCATTGAGCACCCCTTTCTGAATGATGTAAATGGTTCCCTGCCTGAAGGGTTATCCGTCCCCACGGAGCACCCAGGATATCTTTCTGAGGGAAGCCAGAGTAACACACTTCTTTTACAAGATGCTGACCTGTATGTCACTTTCTTTCACGAAGGGACAAGCAATCTGAATGTCCTGGGATTTTATCACTTCGAGGTAAATAATCCTCCTCAATCAGTAGAAGAGATCGATAGTGTTTACATTATCTTTCCCAACGCCTCCTTTGCTGGGTCAGGTGGAAATTTGAGACCTGGAGACAAAATGAATCTGGGCTATTTCCCTGCTGGAACTGAAATAGGATGGGTCTTGCTAGCTGATGGCTGGGAAAAGAAGGTTGGTGTGAGCAGTGGGGATGAACAGTTCTATTCAATTCCAGGGCTCAATCCTGAAACAGATCAAGATTTCCAGCAGCACAACATCTTACTCCATGATGAAGCCAGAGATTTAACAGTCCTAGGTTTTGAGGATGAGCGTAGAGATGGAAATAGTGATGATGATTTTAATGATGTCCTTTTTTATGTCACTTCGAATCCGGCTTCAGCCATTTCACAGGCAGGGGTAGCTCCACTCACATATACGGGTGATGATTCAGATGGTGATGGAATCAGCGACCCTGTAGACGACTATCCAGATGATGCAACCCGAGCCTATGATAATTATTATCCAGCATTGAATACATTCGGAAGTCTGGCCTTTGAAGATCTTTGGCCGAATAGAGGTGATTATGACTTCAATGATTTGGTTGTGGATTATTACTTCACAGAAGTATTGAACGCATCCAATGAAATTGTTGATCTAAAAGCTGATTTTGTACTGAAAGCTACTGGAGCAAGTTATGAAAATGGATTTGGTTTTGAGATGGGCATCACTCCAGATCAGATCACTTCAATCAGTGGATCGCAGGTGCTTGGCAGTGCTGTGACACTTGCGGAGAACGGTACTGAAATGAATCAGGCAATGGCGGTCTGTATGGTATTTGGTAATGTGTATGGAATCATGCCACGGCCGGAAGGATTCTATGTAAACACCCAAACTGATGCACCTTATGTAATTCCAGATACGGTGAACATTGTGATCTCATTTACTCAACCACAACAATCTGTTGATCTGGGAACACCCCCTTACAATCCATTCATCTTTGTGAATCAGGATAGAACTCGGGAAGTCCATCTCGCAGAACATCCACCCACGAGTCTGGCAGCGGGTTCCGCATACTTTGGTTCTGGAGATGACAACAGTGATGTTTCTGGATATTATAAAACCTACAATAACCTGCCCTGGGCCTTAGATATTGTGGAGACATTGTCCTATCCTCTGGAGCGCGTCACTATCAATGAAGCCCATAATCATTTCATTGGATGGGCCGAGACAAGCGGTGGTAATTACTCCGATTGGTTTAAGGACAAACCAGGCTACCGTATCCCTGAAAATCTCTATTAGCAAATATTACGAAGGATAACCCACGCCTAGTAGAAGGGGTATTTGCATGAAATTTTGCAGATGCCCCTGCTCCTATTTTAGCACATCCAATAATACTCCAGATTCTACCATGACCTGCTTAAAATGGAAAAGCCACCCGTCCATCTGCGCAAAGCTGTGATGGGCAGGCACCCGATCCTTCCCCACCAAAAGCACCGGCAGAAAAGAGTTCCCAGAATAGTATAGATCTGATCAAATATATGCCTGTGCGTATACAATTTATGCTTAGTGGTGATTAAAGGTGAGCACGTCAGTGCACTTTTTGAGATTGCCGTAGGGGAGTTTTGAACTCCCGACGCCCGATGTCTGTAGCCGGGTGCCAGCCTCTACAATTCATTACTCAGCAGGGATTACAGCAGATGATGGATTTCTTGTATACAGATAATGATATACAATTAGCCGGGCGACTAACTATTTGATAATTCCGAAGATCTCCTGATACAGATTTTCTATATCAGTGACTTCATCATTTGATAATTCCTCAAATTCGTTCGACCTTGCCCTTTTTGATAACATCCCGCCATTTTGCTCTAAAAAGCGCACGAGGAGTGCAACAGTTCTATCAGGCATCTCATAATTATTATCTAAGAACCGTTTCATCTCATCGTAATGATTTAAGTAATCAACCTCATTGGGTATAATGGTATCTACCGTATCCTGGACACAGGCGTACAAGAATTCAGCCTGTTTGGTTGCATCAAAGTAGCGATAATAATCAGCAGTATCATTAAGCACTTCAACATTATTCTCGGATGTAGCTTTCCATTCAATGAACTCAAGTAGGGGTCGTGAGTATGATTCTAGAACTTGTTGATAATCAGCAATTCGATCTAAAATCGACGCTGATACGGGGAATACAATCCCCTGTTGAGCAAAATTCAGCTTGGCCAAAATATGGTGGATTAGATAACGGTGTAGTCGACCATTGCCATCAACAAATGGGTGAATAAACACAAACCCGAAAGCTATACTTGAAGCAGCCAGGACAGGATCATACTCTGAGTTCCGAATTATCTGATTCGTGTAAATTAGACCATCGAGTAAAGATTCGACATCTTGCCATCTCGCTGAGATATGATCGGGGATTGGCTCTCCTGTCAAACGATCATGGGTTCCAACAAAGCCACCCTCCTTGCGAAAGCCCATTGATGTAAACCGACTATTTTCTATTACTAACTGTTGTAGCCGTAGAAATTCTTCCTTATCAAGTGATTTGGAACCAGCTTGACCAATAGCCTCACCCCAACGCAATGCTCGCTTGTTTCCCGGACTTTCACCCTCAATTGTAAATGAAGCTTTTGAGTCTTTTAGCAAAAGAAATGCTGAGGCGCGCTGCAATACATCTTTGTGAATACGTTGTAAGTAATCATTCTTCCTGCCAGCCAAATTTGATTCTATGAAGGATTGAAGTTTCTCAGTTTTCCTTATCAATGGGCAAAAGCTATTCGTTCCAGGAAGGTTATTTATTATCCTGTGACGGGGTGAGCTTACACCTTCAATGGCATATTGCAGTTTTTCATCTATTAACGGGACGGCATTTTTAATATTTAAGTCTGGTATATCTAGCAGTACATCCGTCAGCCACTCATACAGAAACCATATTTTACGACTGTATTGTCCAGTAGGCTCAATTTGAAGCATCTCAACAATTTCTGATTCTGCGATCTTCTGAAATAGTTTCTTGAATAACAACAAATTCACACCTTCATATTTCAAAGCAATAACCAAATGCCGATACAAAGAATCCTCTGGTTGATGTTTAGGTGTAAACACCTTCCAGCCATTTTTTTCATAGCGTTTATTCTTCCTTGAAATAATCGATACTATGTCTGGAATAGGAACTTCAAGCTCTAATACATTAATAATCGCAGCATATCCTGCCAATGATCCTGGTTCAGGAAGACTTCTATCATGAAAATGGAGTATTTCACGTGAATATTGGGTATTCTTAGCTATCATGCAAGAAATATAGGTATCTTCATATCAATTGAAAGTTTAATTAGTGTCTGTCCATAATGTCATGATTTAACAAATTTATGTTAAACCGTTAAAACGGTTATATGTTAGTTATGATGTTAATATCCCTCGACTTAAGTCGGGGGTTACTGATACAGTTATCAGCCAATAAACCGTTTCAACGGTTTTTATATTGAGTTTAAAGACAGACACTAATTAACTTATTCAAGAACTAGCTCGTATCACCCGGCATATTAAGTAGAAGCTCTAACACCAATTTATCTACAGTCAATAAGTCACTCTAAACATAACTTAGGAACCAGCCAGTTTTTCAGATGTTGCATGTCCCATGGCCATTACCCAATTACCATAATTGATAGGATCAGAACGAGTCACATCAGTCCATTTTCATAGACACAACTTATTTTCAATTCACGTCCTGAATACCAAAGCGTATACAATTTATGCTTAACGGCGAGTAACGGTGATCAACTATGAGCACATCAGTGCACTTTTCGAGGTTATTGTAGTGTAAATAAAAAAGTCCTCGGCAATAATATTATCAAGGACTTAAGTGGTGTAGCAGGGGGGAGATTTGAACTCCCGACGCCCGACTTATGAAGACTAACTAGAATATTTTCAATCTGTTAATTATCAATTATTTAGTCTGGAGGGTGATATTTGGGTATACCGATATAGGCCCTGAATCCGATATAGGATAACAAAAAACCCCGTAAGTGTATTAAATTGTAATGACTTAAAAAACAATTTAAACACACCCACGAGGTGAAGAGGCATAAACTCAACCACTATGCACTGAAAGTGCATAGGTTGTGGTGATGACTAAAAGTCATTAATTTATTCAATGATAAAATTCTCATCCTTACTCTCTTCTGGTTTTCGATGATGCTCCAAATACTCATTTACCATCTCATCTGTGATATTCCCTGTGCTCCAACATCCATAGCCTATTGCCCAGAAATGTTGGCCCCAATATCTTTTCCTCAATTCAGGGAATTCCTGCTGGAGTCTTCGGGAGCTTCTACCCTTCAGCTTCTTGACTATTGAACTTATGGATCTTGAGGGCCCGTTGGCAGAAGTCGAGAGAATTTGATTCTCTACAAATTTGCAGAGTAATCAAATTGGAAAATTATCTGTCCCGGGGCGGTGGAGCTCCACGACCCTGCCCAGGTGGTGGGGGTCGTCCGTCCTGTGCCCGTTCATCTGGATGAGGAGGTCGTCCTTCTGGACCTTGACCGTCAGGAGGTGGTGGTTGAGCGTTCCCTGGCATCAATTTTCCGGCTAAATCTTTCAGCCTATCCTGTTGCTCAGGAGTACAGAGGGCGTTGAGCTGGGCAAAATGGCTGTACAACGCCAGGTCCATATGAATATGAATATCCGAGATATTACGAGTCAACTCATTCACACGTGATGAATCAGAAACTGGCTTGAATGCCTCAGCAAGCAAGGTCTCCAGAGAATCTGCTAGAGATTGCAATAGGGGCCGTGCATTGTCAAAGTGCTGCTTTCTAATATTATGAAGGGTTTCCATCTGACCTTCTGATAGTTCCAGTTCAGTCTGTAGAAATAATTCCAACCCCACCTGTGGAGTTCCTGCATCCTGCCGTGGTGGTTTATTCATTATCATAAAGATGATCAGCGTCAGGTTTAGAATAACCAGCAAAGCGATGGTGAGCTGCAGCATTCTTTTTTGTTTAATCATATCCAGCATCTTCTTACTCCCCAATATCGCTTAAAAGATAGGTGTCAGCGAAATTTAGACCGTATTGTGTGGTCAGATTTTCGATAGAACTCGTCTGTCCCAAAATTGCACTTTCGGTTGGGGTAGCAATCCAGATTATCATCACAACATTCAGTGCCACAAGACCGACCAGCATACCTGGTTTCAGCACATGGTTCCACCACGTATTTGAGAATTGTACCTCGCCGGTCTGTTCGTGTTTGATACGATTTGTCAGGCGATCATAAAACCAGGGATCCATTTCAGGTGGTTCATCGGTATGAAATGACTCCAGGGTCGAGTCCACCTGCTCCTGAATTTCAGCGTGGTTACGTTTCTTCATAGCTTCCTCAATATTCTGTCAAACTCATTATCAATGACCTCAAAGGCTATAATAACCTGTAAGGTGTTTTTTTAATTTTTTTCGCCCTCTATGAAGCAATCCTTCAATTGCGGACACAGAGGTGTCCATGATATCGGCGACTTCCTGATTGCTATATTCCTCGTAGTGTGTCAGCGTGATGGCTACTCGCTGATTCTCTGGCAATTTTGCCACGGCCCAACTCAGGATTCGATTCCGCTCACTATCCAACAGATCCCCTTCCGGTGTCGACTCACCGGGGACATCCACCTCACCCTCATCACTGCCGATTGATAGGATGGATTTTACTGATCCCAACCTACGTTTACGATTCTGCTTCCTGATCAGATCCAGACTTCTGGTCACAGCAATGCGATAGATCCAGGTGGAGAGTTGTGAGTCACCCCTAAAATCATCGAGAGATGTATACACCTGGATAAACACTTCTTGGGAAACATCCTGTGCATCTTCTCGGGATCTCAAAAATCGATAACAGGTACTATAAACCCGCGCCTGGTGTTCTTGCACGACCTTGCGGAATTCAGCTGCTTCAGATATTGTTCTTCTATTATTCACTCAGTATCCTGATTTTGCTAATATAGCGTCGTTCTAGATGTCTGAAACAATATCATTTTAATATTCAAAACTGGTCCTGCATTGCCTTTGACGTCATTTTTTTTCAAACCTTGTGCCCCAAACAAAGAAAAATAATAGTGCAAGGTTTCACCTGCTAAGACGTCTCAATAATCAGAACGCAACTGGCCCGAAGAGGTCTAAAGGAGACCAGAATGAATATGACAACCATCAAAAGAAGATTATTACTTACGCTAAGCTTATTTATCATCACCACCTCAATTCTGGCACAACCAGGACGGAGAGGACAACGAAATCAGGGTCCACCCGCCCTTCCAGCCCAGGCACAGATAACTGAGATGGTTGCAGTAGTCGAGCAGACCCTGACACTCACAGCCTCCCAGACAACACAAATCTCTGCGCTCTATTTTGCTCACTTTGATGAAGCTCAGAAGGTCATGGATGTAGAAAAAGCATTCCAGAAAGACAATCGCCAGGCCATGGAAACCTTGAAATCTGATTTCGATGCCCAGGTGAAAGCACTTCTCAATAAGAAGCAGGTTAAAAAATTCGAATCGCGACAAAAGAACCATCGGCCGCCTCAGCAAAAAAGAACGCGTCCATAATCATTCTATTTAGAAGGAAATATCTAATGAAATATCTAATCATCGTAACCCTAAGTCTCTTCCTGTTGATGGGTTGTAAAGACTCAACATCAGCAGAAGATACCACCGCTGACAACCTGCCAGATATCAGTGGCTATCCCATTGTCAGCACCAACCAAACTATCTACTATGGTAACCAAAACGAAATCACCGCACCTGCCACAGGAGCAGCATTCTATGGTCAGGATGCACAGTACTCTGGCAACGAAACCAACTATGTGGACAACGGAGATGGCACTATCACTGATATGATCACCGGACTGATGTGGCAGCAAAGCCCCGATACTGATGAAGATGGCGACATTGACGCTGAGGACAAATCATCCTACGATGACGCAGTTGCTGGAGCTGCAGATTTTAACCTGGGTGGCTATGGTGACTGGCGTTTGCCTACCATCAAGGAGCAGTATTCATTGATCGTGTTCAGTGGTGTTGATCCCAGTGGTTATGAAGGATCATCGACCGATGGACTGGTTCCCTTCATCGATACCGAAACCTTCGATTTCGCCTATGGTGACACCGATGCCGGCGAGCGCATCATCGATTCACAATATGCCAGTTCAAACATGTATGTAGATGGCGAATTGCTCTTTGGTGTCAACTTCGCTGACGGCCGAATCAAAGGTTACGGACTGCAAATGCCATTCGGTCCTGCTGTTGATAAGACATTCTTCGTGACCTATGTCCGCGGCAATGATACATACGGTGTCAATGAATTCACTGACAATAGCGATGGCACTATCACAGATGCTTCAACAGGTCTCATGTGGATGCAGGATGACACCCAGGACGGTATGAATTGGGAAGACGCCTTGAGCTATTCTGAGAACCTGGAAGCTGCTGGTTATACCGATTGGCGCTTGCCCGATGCCAAGGAACTCCAGAGTATCCTCGATTACACACGTTCACCTGGAACAACTGGTTCCGCAGCTATTGATCCAAATTTCAACGCAACTGAGATCACCAATGAAGCAGGTGCATCTGATTATGGCTGCTATTGGAGCAGCACGACTCACAGCAATTGGTCAGATAGGGCTGGAAGTGCAGGTGCCTATGTAAGCTTTGGTCGAGCAATGGGATATATGGATAACTGGGTAGATGTTCACGGAGCAGGTGCTCAGCGTAGTGATCCCAAGACAGGCGATCCAGGAGACTACCCCACAGGACATGGCCCCCAAGGTGATGCCATTCGTATTCTCAACTTTGCCCGGGCAGTCCGGACCATCCAGTAACACTACCATTGGAGCACATACTATGAAACATTTGATCATGATGACTTTATTAAGCGCACTATTTCTGTTGAGTGCCTGTGACGATAGCACGACCAAACCCACAGTTTCTATTGAGGACACTGATTTTGAATTGACGGATTGGACCACAGCAACTCACAGTAAAAGTGCTGATCCAGACTTTGCTGAAGTCTTTGACAACACCCAGGTCAAACGCTTTGATATTTCAATCACATCCGAACGCTGGCAGCTCATGAAACTTGGTTTTTGCAGCTATCGTTTAAAATCAAATATAGCATGCAGGACAAATAAAGAGACATTGATTTAGATATGAAATTTGAGACACTGATCATAGGTTTGTATCGGTTTGATGCGGCTCAAAATATTTGACTCATATACCTATATATTTGAATCTTCAGTGCCGTTTCAAAGCCCACCCTATATTTTATGACCATGGGCCGGCTATCTCATGCTTGATAGTCAGGCAGGAACAACCTACGAGATCGTATTGAAAGAAGTCAAATAAATCTGTCGTGTCTAAATCAGGGGGTTTTAATTAATTCGTTCCCCAGATTCTAAGTCAAAGAAATGGTAGGACTGGGAATCTGTATAAACAGTGATATCGGAGCCTGTTTTTCTGGGGGTATTATCAGAAACACGAGCAATAAATGTATCGATTCCTGTTGTACAATACAGATAGGATTCATTTCCCATTAATTCACTCACTTCTAAATGTGCAGGAATGCTGGCTGGCGTTTCCGTCAGGTTGAGATGTTCTGGTCGGATACCTATTTGGATTATTTTGCCCGAATAATCCTTAAGTAGTTCCTTATGAATTTCACTCAGGGGTAAACTAAATTTTTCATTTACAAGTGCATTGTCTCCAACTTTTACTTCGAAAAAGTTCATCGCAGGAGATCCAATAAAGCTTCCTACAAATTGATTATCGGGTCTATCATAGATCTTCAGAGGTTCATCAGCTTGCATGATATAGCCATCTTTCATGACAACAATTCTGTCACCCATGGTCATTGCTTCCACTTGATCGTGGGTCACATAGATCATGGTCGTTTTGAGGCGGGCATGTAGTTTTTTAATCTCTGTACGCATTTGGACACGCAGTTTTGCATCAAGATTGGAGAGGGGCTCATCGAATAGAAAGACAGAGGGTTTCCTCACGATAGCTCTACCCACAGCAACTCGTTGACGCTGACCTCCAGAGAGTTCCTTGGGTCGTCTATGCAGGTAATCCTGAATACTTAGGATATCAGCCGCTTCTTCAACCCTGTCCTTGATCTCTTGGTCAGAATATTTTCTCAACCGAAGACCAAAAGCCATATTTTCATACACATTCATGTGAGGGTAAAGCGCATAATTCTGAAAGACCATGGCGATGTCACGATTTTTTGGTTCAACATCGTTTACTCGCTCATCGCCGATGTATATATCCCCACCACTGGCTTCTTCCAACCCGGCAATGATGCGCAGAGTTGTAGACTTTCCACAACCGGAGGGTCCCACCAGAACGGCGAATTCACCATTTTCTATCTTGAGATCGATTCCATGCAGGATCTGCGTGTCACCATAGGATTTATCGAGTTTTTTAAGGGTTACTTGAGCCATGACAGCCGCCTTTCAATAATTAGAATGTGCACCAGCAAATATCTCTTTGGCTCGATCAATTAAAATTTCCAGCTAAGGAATAAATACCACATTCAGTTTGATTCTCAATTGCTTTTGGGGAGATCACCGAATAAATATTGAGAAATCTCCATCCCTCAGCACATTGAGATATACCTCATATCCACACTGCCTCGAGTCTTATTCTAAAACGCTCTGCCAATCTGATATGCGTAAATCCAATGCCCAGCCACCACTACGCTGAACCACTTTTATGAGAATGTCGTTTTTTCCTTTTTGTACGGGAACCATTATTATATCCTGGCAGAGGTGTAATCCTCGACTACCCTTTTTCCGATGTACTTCATCACCATTCATCCATACGACAGGATCGTCGTCACTTCCCAACAACAGGATTAATTCACCATCTTTAGTAGCGGTCACTGTTGTATGGGCATAGGCTACTACAGCTCTTGTTGAATACTCAGAAGCCGCTAGCACTTCATAAAAATCAATGGGATTACCATCTGACTGATATTCTATCCACCTATTTGCTTGTTCTAAACTGCCTTCATAAACTTCCGTAAAATTCAATTCGACTTCTGGTGGATATATTGTTGAAAGTCCCGACCCCTCTGAAACAGCGAAAGGACCGATTAGATGCCATTTTTCAATAATCTGGGAATTAAATATCTCCAACTCAGTGAGCTGGCAGATAAGATTGGGCTCAAAAGTAAGCTGCTCTGATGGAAGACGCCCAATAATAGTTATCCACTCACTCAGGGCTGAAAAATTATCCGAAAGAAAAAAGAAAGGGTAGATTTGAAATTTGTTGATATCGCTGGGATTATCTTTCAAGAATTCACTAAAATTCGAAAGAATACGTTCATCCCCAGTATGCAACATTTGAGTTCCCAATGTGATTATTGCCTCATACGCATATTTGCTATCGGGATAGTAATCGAGGAAGGAAAATAGAGGAGTTAGGTCTCCAGAAGATGATGAAATCGCCTTTTTAAATACGGCATCTTCAACCGAAAGGATTAAATCTTGATTACGAAATCCGATATATTTTTGGTATGGTTTACGATTACTTATATTGCGATTTGAGTTGTCGGCTGCCAGATGCAGTCTGAGTTCAGGGGCTGGCATAAAATGTCTTTTATCTACTTGACCTTTGAAATTTACTTGAATTATTCCACCTGGTTTCACTGCAAAATTACTACTCTTTTTCTCCAATTCCCAGTTATCGGACACCTGCCAGCTATATTCACCGGAGACTGGCAAGAAGAATTCTGTTTCGATGGTGAATGTTGTATCAAAGAATAAAACACCATCTTTATTCTTGCTGGGAGAAAATTGACCTAATTTGTTCTTAAGACTTTGTTCAAGTTCAAACATGCCGTATTCCACGAAATTTGCAGAAGAATAGTCCTGGTTTTTATTGATAATTATTGCATCAAATACCTGCCCATCCTCATTGATCGCCCGTATCTCGAGTTCCTCTTCTGTCACATCAATCATCAGAAAATGGTACAAGCTACGATCATAAGCCGAGTATGATTGAGGGGTAGTAGGGTAAAGAGATGCCCCGGCCCCGGCAATTGTAAAGTGCACAACCCCACGCTGTTTCTCAGACATTCGACCAATAGGAAATGTTCGCTGATAATAATGATCATGCCCGGTTAACGCCAGATCAACACCGTACTCCATAAACAGAGGCTGCCAAATATAGCGAGATTCATTTACTGCCCGAGAGGGATGGCTATGAAATAGTGGATGATGAAAAATGACAATGGTCCATGGCTTTGTATTATTTTTCAGTTCATTTACCAGGAACCGATATTGCTCAGAATTCTTGTCTGTTGGAATATTGGTATCCAAACCAATAATATGTACAGAGCCATAGTCTACAGACCACCAGGGGTTTTGATTATGCAGGGGGAAATAGTTATAGTAATGAGTGGCTTCCTGCTCATGGTTGCCAAGTACAGGATAAAATGGATAGTTTTGTAAGAGCTTCTGTAGGGGGTCAAAAACGAAGGTTTTCCATTCTGGTAGATTTTTGCCCATAGAAACCAAATCACCGGTATGAAGTATGATATCTGGGTCTGTGTCAACAATCATGTCAGATATTTTTCTGGACATGTCTGGATCACTTCGTGAATCTCCAAACACTGCAAAACGCAGAGGGGTTAAATTATCAGCTGGAGCTGTACGGAATTGACCCCGACTTGTTTTTCCACCTTTCCAGGTACAACGATAATAGTAGATCTGCCTGGGTTCTAGATTTTCTAGTCTAACCTGATGGAGGGCCCGAGCTGTTTTCTCACTGATTGATTGGGTAAGTAGCCTAGGATTTGTACCATAACGAACTTTACCCAATGTTGCCGTTTTCGTCTCCCACATAATGGTAATTTCTGTGGGCTGAGCATCCTGCAAATAGGGTCCATTGACGAGTTCATTTGCCGCGAGTGGCAGAGTTGTAAGCAGGATAATCCCCAAGATGGCCATACTACTTTTTCGCATTTATCTGTCCTCAGTTGTTTTCTCAAATGACCATGGTTTTTTTATTGGCATGACACATTTCATAAACAATATTTTAATAGTTAATCCGTTAAGAGAGCCACCCGTGAAGTCCCCATGTAGGTGGTCCTCCACAGAATATCGAACCTTGTCAGTCGAACACTCCCATCGACTAGATTCAGTTCGAAAAATATCACTTAGGTTTGTGATTTACTCAGATTTCATATCCATGGCACAACGAAAACCCAGGAGGCCTGCGCGATCCTTACACGGTGCCATCAAGAGATACTTCCCGTGCTGATCCAATCGATATGCTTGTGGGAAATACCAGTGTGATGTTTGGGGCTGGTAAGAACACCCTCCTCGCAAAATGGCTGTCCGCGTGTGCTCATCTTCGTACTCATCAGTCCATTGCCAAACATTTCCCACCAGATCCATCACACCAAAGGGACTTGCGCCAGTCGGGTGTGCATTCACATTTGCCAGAGGAAGATGAGCTCTTGAAGTATTAATCTGGGGAACCGCTTTATCATCCCAGCTATTCCCCCAGGGAAATAAACGACCATCATTCCCTTGAGCGGCGTACTGCCATTCCCACTCATGTGGTAGGCGTTTGCCGGCCCAGCGAGCATAGGCACGGGCATCTTCCAGGGAAACCCAGGTGACCGGTCTATTCTCCCAGCCCAGTTGAGGTTTGCCATCAACCCAGTCCAAGAGGAAATTATGATCATCTTCTGGATGATAGCCAGATGCTTGAAGAAACACCTGGAAATTCGCATGGGTCACAGGAAATTGATCTATGCAGAAGGCTTTCATATCCATGTGTTTACGGTGAAACCGACGAGGTGTGTCTTCCCAGGGATATTGAACATCAACACCATCCCAAAGATAGCCCTCAATCTCAATCCCATTCACCTGAAAATCGTAGCTACCTGATGGGATATGAACCATACCTTCAGGCGCATTTCCCAGTTCAGGAGTTGACTTGATATCAACAAGCCTCTGGGAAATAGATTTCCAGATATTGGAGTATGCTTGAAGTGGCTTTTGGGATATCTGTGCAATAGTCTTTAGAAATTTCTCTATCCCAGCATCTTCCTGATTGTCCAAACGTAAAATGGCACCAAAACCCCGCTTCTCCATATCAAGTGAGATGATGGCCTGGTCATTCTCAATGCGAGGATGCAATTGAGTACCGTTCCAAACATCAAAATAGCTAGCATTTTCATGATAATCGATGGCTATTTGATCTCCTGGAACCGTGTACTCATTCCTGTTGACAATAGTCCAGAGGCAACGCCCCTCACCTGGAAATTTGCTAGCGAAAACACCCCGATCGAAAGTGGGGAAATAAGGTTCCCAGTCGGGACTGATCAGGAGAGGGTTAAAATGACGAAAGATAGTTGAGATCCGCCGTAAGGTCTCCCCAGCCCGAGGGGTGAATTGATTCCAAATCCCCCAGATATTTTCCCAGGCGTTATAGCCATGACCATTGAAAAAGATGTAGTGAAAATCATCCGTGCGGTCTCTTGCCCATCGATTTTCCACATTGGTCAGATGACGTGGCTCCAGCCATTTAAGTTTACTCACTGCAGGAATAAAACTGGTAGAAGCCTTGCCCCAGGTCTGATTGTTCCACATGATGGCATCATCACTAATAGGCCAGGTCTCTGGCTGCAAAACAACGGGATGTCCGGTCGCATCTGAAGCATCCCTGAAACCTCTGGGAACTGAATAGTAGGTATCACCATTAATACCATCAGCACCCACATCAGCTGCCAGTTTGGTGATTTCCATATGATCTTCAACCCCTGAATCCCTGGTACCATTGTCCCAGGGCATGGTTGGAAGAAATACTTTGACTCCGCGTCTCTGAAAATCCTTCACCACCTTTTTCAGTCCTTCTATTCCACCAGGAAGGTCACTGGCAAGGTCGATCTGATTTCTATCATCTAGTCCGATATTTGGATAGATATACCATAGGAGGACACTATCCAGACCACCAAAACGTTCTTCAAGATCATCCAGGTATTTATCAACTGTATATTCACCCTTTTCAGGGTCATAAAAATAGCGATCCTCTACCATCATCTGGGCATGGACATAGTTGCTCTGGGACCAGAGTAATTCAGGACGCCGATACTCGGAATCATCATAAGCCAAGCGTTTCAGATGTTCGGCTCGCCATACCTTCATTCCCTGCCGCCAGGTTTCTGCATGTTGGTTGATATCTATGCGCCATTGACCAATTTTCTGGAACGGCCATGAGGGCGCACTTCCAGGTGTGGGCAAATGAATAGGCAAAGTATGAGGTTGTACATATGAGTCAACCTGAATGTTTGGGGCTTCAGATGATGAGTGATCTATAGGTTTTTTCAATGGATTCAGTCCTTTTAAACTTGGGTACCTATTATTTCAATAGTGTCATTTTGATCGTTTGACTTAGCAGTCCTGCTTCGATCCTCGCAAAATAAACGCCTGCAGGGGCAATGTCTCCAAAATCTGTGTCTCCAGCCCACAGAATTGTGTAGCTCCCTGCAACCTGATCCTGTGCTTTCATTGTTTTGATTAGTTGTCCATTGATATTAAATATCTGAAGGGACACGAGGGAAGGTTCAGCAATGTTGTACTGGATGCGAGTACTGGGATTGAAAGGATTGGGGAAATTCTGTGCCACTTGCATCTGATCTGGGGAAATATTAGCATTCTGAGAGATTGTGACAGTTTCATTCTGCTGGCTCAGCATCCAGACCCATAGACCCGCTGTAGCATAGGCTGGCTCCCAGGCCCAATGTCCGACACCTGCATAAAGCGTTAAATGAACATCAGCGTCAAGCGCATTTAATCGATTGTAAGCAAACTGTGAACCCTGCCACGGGACGCCTGTATCCTGATCGCCATGAAAGATCCAAACCGTGTTACTAGCCAATTTTTCGACGCCAGCCACATCACGGGCTGAGATTGGAATAATCGCTGCGAATTTATTGGGATAGCGCACACCATATTCCCAGGCACCAAACCCACCACGACTCAAACCTGTCAGGTAGACTCTGGTCCTGTCAACCTGGTAGGTGTTCATGGTCTCCTCAACTAAGGCGTCAATTCGATCCACATCCCAGTGTACATCCGCATGCAATTGAGGGCAAAGTAGAATGAAGTCACTATCCATCCCCTCTTCGTATCGTTGAGGAGGTCCTCCATCACGGATGGCGTCAAGATCCCCTATAGCTGATCCTGATCCGTGGAGATAGATAAGCAGGGGCCAGTCATGGATACTTTCATCATAACCAACGGGCAGGTAAAGTAGATAGTCATCATCTAAGCTTTTGCCGATCTCCTCGGTCATGCTTCTATAGTGGGGATTGGGTGAGCCAGTCCCATAGCTGGGTTCTTCTCCACTCACCCAGGTGTAAAACCCTGGGTCGGAGTACACCGTGTCACCAATGTCATGACCAAGATCGTCAAAAATGGTTAATTCAACATCCACATCATCCCAGTTCAATTCGTAGAACATGACTTCAGCATCTTCCACTGGAACGATATCATCCTGGGCTCCATGATAAATCCTGATAGAAAGATCATGGGCTTGCCAAACATTGGTTCCAGGTGATGAGGCTACCGGGGCAAATTTGTTAAACCTATCGTGGTGTAAAAGTGCCAGCTCCCAGGCACCCCAGCCACCGCGATCACCGAGACCCGTAAGCCAGGTTTGGCTTTCATCCAGGTGATAGGAGCCTTGGATGTGATCAATAAGAGCCAATAGCGCCTCTGTATCCCAGAGCACATCACCAGGTAATTGTGGGGCAGCGATGAAATAATCAAAGGACATGCCTGACTCGACCTGTCCACAGGGACCTACGGAACGTAGCTGGTCGATATCACCCAGATATTCTTCTCCAGTCAGAAATAGCAGAAGTGGCTTGCCTTCACTGGGCGTATAGTTATCGGGAATATAGAGGAGGTAATCGATACTGACCTCCTTGGTAATGTCTGCCGTGAAATTTAAATATTCGGGAAGCGTTTGTGCCGTCAGCCCTGTCCAAAAAATGGACATGAACAGTAAAAACCCCCGCTTGAAATGCCCCATATATGGATAAAATTGTTGATTCATTCTAGCTTCCAATTAGGGGGTTCTGTTGGTTTGAGCAAGTAGCCATTGCCACATTGAAGGATCACCGTACGCTCTGTCCCAGGCATTATGCCCTACCCCCTCGTACAAGGAGTACTTCACATTGGCGCCTGCTTTATCAAGACGATTGAACATGAATTGACTCCCTTGCCAGGGTACACCATCATCATCACCTCCATGGAATATCCATAGATTAGACGATGCGAGTCGTTCAACTGCAGGAATATCACGTGCTGAAATTGGTACAACTCCAGCAAACATCTCGGGATGATCCACAGCCAGTTCCCAGGTACCAAAGCCGCCACGACTGAGACCGGTTATATATATCCTTGAGGCATCAATTTTATGCTCGCTGATCATCTTTCTGATCAATGCATATGTTCGCTCGATATCCCAGGGAAGATTGTCATGAAGCTGGGGAGCCAAGAGCACAAAGTCAGAGTCCATTCCTTCCTCAAAGAGCCGAGGTGGTCCCATAGTCCTGATCTTTTCAATATCCTGGATTGCGCTTCCGGAACCATGCAAAAATACGAGGAGCGGCCATTGCTGGCTTTTCCAGGAATAACCTTTCGGTAAGTATAGGAGGTAATTGTCTGATACCCGGCGACTGACTTGACTGGAATAATGCTCCTTCATAACCTGTGGTTTCTGCTTCACTTGCGTAAATTCTGATCCCGTGTACCACATCCAGAAGTCCTCATTCAGAAACACCTCGTCCTGAATATTGTGCCCCAATGAATCAAAAAGTGTGATCTCAACATCAGATCCGCAATAGTGATTCAGTTCGAAATGCATATTCACAGCATCTGCAACTGGAACCAATGTGTCCAATGCTCCATGGAAAATCCGGACACTGCCCCCGCCCAATCGACATATCTCTGTACAGGCAGGTGCACTGATGGGGACCATCTTTGAGAAGGCACCGGGGTAACTAGTTGCTACATCCCAAACTCCATAGCCCCCTTCATCGCCAAATCCAATAACTCCACGATTGTCTGTATCAATATTGTACCTGGATTCAATGTCTGTTACCAATTGCATGAGAGCTTCAACATCCCAGATACCCGCTTCGTTCAACTGAGGTACTACCAGGAAGAAGTTACAATCCAATCCGGCTTCCAGAGCCTTGCCCATACCTGAGCTCATGGATTCACTGGAGTCCGATCCAGTCAGGTAGAGAACCAGCTGCCAGGATGTATTGGGTTCATAGGATGCAGGGACATATAAGAGGTAGTCCAGATCAATCTGCTTCTCAATGCTGAGCTCAGCCTGATGATATTCCGGTTGTATTGATCGTTGGCAGCTCATTAAGCTCAAAAGGATTATCAGACACCCCGAAAAACTGAGATGAATTTTTGAAGAAGATACTGGACTACAAACGATCATATGGGCTTCCTAAAGGCTCAGGATCTGAGCGTCACAAGCTTTTTGGCAACCTCCGTGAGCTCGCGATCAGAGGTAAATTGTAGGCAAGTTCCGTGGGGTTTCCGCACCTTTTCCATCCAGGACTCGGGAATTGCTTCAATACCATTCATGGCACCTGACAGGGCTCCCACGATGGCACCAATTGTATCTGTATCTCGACCAAAATTCCCAGCATAGATCATACCCTGGAGAAAATCACCCTCAGTTAGTTTGAAAACGGCAAAAGCTGACACAACAGCCTCAGGGACAGAGGCCTTGTATTCACAGCGAATGGCCTGATGAAGTGGCATCCATAGAGCAGGGATGGAATAATTATGCTCCTCCAATATATTAAAGGCAGTATCAAAGTTGTGTTTAAACCAACTTCCCTCAGGTGCCCATTTCCGCGCTTCAGCTATTATTTCATCAACACTTCCCCCCCCCATGGCAACTGCAACGGCGGCAGACACTGCTTGAGCCCCCCATATTCCGTCTCGAGAATGACTGATCTCAGCGTCGACAAGAGCTAATTCGCCAGCCAGGGATGGATCACCGGCAGCCACGATACCAGCAGGAGCAGCCCGCATGGCAGCACCATCACTCATGGTATAGGCATTGTTTATTCCTGTCTGTGGAGCTTTTAGGCCACGCTTTATGTTTGTAGCGGCTTCACGCTCGCTGGCGCCTCCCCGTTTGAGCTCATCTTCCACAATCACATGTTCTTTCCAGGCAGCCAGAACGTGTTCTCGGGTGGGATGCCCATTTGATTTCAAGAGGATCTCTGCACTGAGCAGGGCAAATTCTGTATCATCGGTACTGTAGGATGGCTTTTCTGGCCAATCCATTGTGATCCCATAGAGAAATTGATTATCGTCATCTCTACAGGCATCTCCAAATGCATCCCCAATGGCGAGTCCTATTAGACAGCCAATAGATTTTGATTCTAACACACTTGTGGCCAGTTTAGTTTTATTTATAGCGGTCATTACTCTTCCTTTTTGTGATGCAGATTCATATGAGTCTGCGTCGTTCTATATATGTTGTCAAATTGTTTAGGCGCAAATCGTGCGAGGCTAATGCTTCAGACCTACCACTTCAGTCCTCGTACCTGGTATCGGGCAAGAACTGAATTGCTTTCTCGCTCAATTCTCTCAGCGGTTTCATCCAATGTGAGCCTACCGGCAAAATACTCCTGAAACACCGGATTAGCCACGCGGCTCTTCCATTCGATGTATCCCGGTAAGCCTATCCAGGGTCCCTCTGAAAGATAATCAGCAGATTTTATCACCACATTCCATCCCAAAGTGCTGTCCTGGAATACGGGTGCATTGAGGCTGGATCGCCGGGTGGGCATCATCCAATCTGATTGTGCCAGGCGAGTCATATTTTCAGCATTCAGGAAAAACTGGATGAATTCCATGGCTTCAGCCTGTCGCTGGGATGTTTTCGGGATGCTCAAGGTTTGGGTGTTGACACCGAGTGCCTGGGTTTTGGCTTTCATCATAGGCATGGTGGACCAGCGAAAGTTTGGACCTGCATTTTCATGAACCTGCTGTCTAGCCCAGGCGCCTATCCCAACCACCATGGCATACTTACCGGCCAGAAAACTAGGTATCATTTCAGGACCTGATTTTCCAATGCTGGAAGGGGACATAGTTTTTCGCACATAAAGCATATCATATATTTTATTTAATAACTCACGTTCTGGCTGCGATACTCTCGTCTCAAGATTTCCATTTTCATCGGGGTAGAAGAAGGAGCCACCAAATGCAGTTGAATTATTCATAATTAGATTTGCACTGTTTCTCAGACCCATGGCCGCTCCCCATTGATCTGGATGCTCATCACCATCTCGATCAATGGTCAATTTTTCACAGGCGCTCAAAAAGTCCTCCCAGTTCCAAGGATTCTCCAGTGAAGGAGCTTCCACTCCAGCCTCTTCAAAGAAGGTCTGGTTGTACAAAATAATAGAAGTGGCTGCTAAAAATGGAATACCTATGATCTCGCCGTTACTTCGCCTTACAGAAGCCCAATTCACATCCAGAATGTCATTCGCCATATCCTCAGGGATATAGGGTGATAGATCTGCTAAATAGTTCCGTAGCGCGAAATCCACAATGGTAGCAGACTCGTAATGGAAAATGTCGGGGATGTCACCTGTTTCGAAACCCGTGATTAAATAGTCATGCACAGCGTTCCAGGATCCCTGCATAAACTCAACAGGGTTGTCTGGGTGCATTTGGTTCCATTCATCTGTCATTTCTTGAACGGCTATGACCGCTTCTTTTTGCCAAGCTAAGCTCAAGAATTTGAGAGGTCCGGTCTTGGGTGCTTTTGCCTCCAATCGAAGGGCTCTTTCACCAGCAACATAGATGAAAATTACAAGTATACCCAGGATTGCGGCAAGTAATAAACCCGGATATTGTCGAATATATGCTAACCACCTGTTCATCATCAGCCCTTCACCGCACCTTGTAGGGTACCCTTGGTAAACCACTTTCTTAGAACTGCAAATAGAATAATTGATGGAATGGTTGCCATAAAACTTGCTGCTGCCAGTGGTCCGGTTCTGGCGGCACCCTCAATACCGGTGTAGCGCGCCAATTCCACAGGTAGAGTGCTTAGATCAGGACTCTTAAGCAGAACTAGGGCAAAGAAAAATTCGTTCCACGATGTGATAAATGCAAACATGACAGATGCTCCGATTGCTGGTAATAGGAGTGGCATAATAACCTTATAAATGATCTGCCGCTGATTGGCACCATCAATTGCAGCAGCCTCTTCAAGCTCCACGGGAATCTCTTTGATATAGCCCTGAAGCATCCAGAGTACAAAAGGGATGTCCCAAACAACATATACGAGGACCAGTCCGGTCAGGGAATCAGTTAGGTGTAAAGAACGTAGAATAAGGTAAAGAGGGATCATGATCAGAATAGCCGGGAATATTTGCGAGGTCAAAATCCAACCCATGACTGCCTTATTGATAGACGTCTTGTATCGCGTGAGGGCATAAGCGGCTGGGAGTGAAATGAGCACCACAATGACTGAGGTAATGCACCCCACATAGAGACTGTTGAAAATACTTTTTAGGAGACGCTCTTCTTGAAGCACTGTCAAATAGTGTTCACCTGTGAAGATTTTGGGAATTAAAGAAGGAATCCCGGAGTAGATCTCAGGTGTGGGTTTGAAGGAGGTGGAAATCATCCACAATAGGGGGAAGAGCAGATAGACCAGGTATGTCCAAATAATCAGGTGCATCCCGGACTTGAGCAGCCACTTCTTGAGGAATTTACTGTTAGGTCTGCTGGTCATTTTTAATCTTCCAGTCGTTCTCTAAGCTGCACTCTCAAATAGAAGAACAGGAATAATGAAATAATGAGAACCATGACGTTGCCAATTGCTGCTGCATACCCCACATACCCATATCGAAAGGCCTCTTCATAGGCTGCCAGCATCGGGAGTCTGGTCAAGCCACCAGGACCTCCCTGGGTCAGAATCCAAACCAATCCAAAAGCATTGAAATTCCACATAAAGGACAATGACACAACTGCTGCCATAATGGGTTTCATCAGGGGTAAGGTAATATGCTTGAATTTTCTAAATCCATTGGCACCATCCAATTCAGCCGCTTCATATAGACTATCTGGTATGGTTTTTAAACCAGCCAGAAAGAAAAGGGCTGCTTTTGGGATCTCTCCCCATACGCCGGCTACGATAATAGCAGGAATCGCCCATTCAAAACTCGTCAGCCAATTGATTGGTGTTTGTATCATTCCCCACTGCATAAGGATGAGATTCAAGGCTCCAGTATCAGGACTATATATCTGACGCCAGATCAGCCCCCTGACAATAGGTGGCATCGCCCAAGGGACTAGCATAAGTACCGTATAAACTGACGTGAAACGTAAGCCCTGGTTCAAGAGCAGCGCCAGAATCATCCCCAATCCGATTTGGAGGGCAGTTACAATAATTGTCCATAAAAAACCGACGCCCATTGAGCGCCAGAAAAATCGATCCTGAAGCATAATGCGGTAATTTTCCAAACCTGAGAACTCGATCTGTCCGCCAAGCTCATAGCTGGTGAACCCGATGTAGATTCCCCGGATCAATGGAACCAGAGAGATGAGCATCACAGGGACCAGAATTGGAAGCAGTAGCTGTAATTGTTCCAGATTGCGGTTCTTGGGCGGAAGCATTGATGTTGGCGTGGAAGACATGCGTATATCTTAGGGTTGAACTCTTAGACAGGAAGTAGAACTAGACCTATGAACACAAATCAGAGAGAATCTTTCATTTCCTAAAATTGTTAATGTCCCCTCGCTCATTAATTTTCTACCAACTGACCTTCCTTCATGAAAGATTGCACTTCAGCCAAATAGGGAATGCTTGCCTGCGCACCTACGTTTTGTATTGACAATCCTGCAGCAGTGATGGCCATGGCCACTGTTTCTTCAAGGGAATCTGGGTCTGTGGGATAATGAGCCGCTATCACACCGTTAAATACATCACCGGCTCCCACAGTATCCACTGCCTGAACCTTTATGGAAGGCAGTATGTATTGTCGATTATACCCTGAGATAAAAGCACCCTGACTTCCCAGTGTTATAAGCACAATTTCAACCCCCATATCGTGTAATTGATCCGCGGCAAGGGGTAATGAAGCATTTTCGGATAGGTCAAGACCTGTAAGCATTTCAGCCTCAATGCGATTGGGGGTCAGTATGTTAACATTTTTCAATATCTCAGGATCAATGAGCTGGGCTGGTGCAGGATTGAGAACCACTTTGACACCATGTTTCCTTGCAACGTCAATGGCCATTGCTACTGATGGCAGTGGTATTTCCAATTGGGCCAATAAAATGTCAGATTGCGCGATGACAAGACTACTATTCAAGATATCAGTCTTTGAAAGGATTCCGTTAGCACCAGAGATAACGATGATGCTATTTTCCCCCTCATGGTTCACTGTAATGAAAGCCATCCCAGTTGGCACATTGGGATCAGTGATTATGGCGTTGGTATGGATACCTTCACCTGCCAGGGTAGACTTGGCATTCAGTCCATATTGATCGCCCCCTACTTTCGCAAGAAAACTAACCGACGCTCCAGATCTTGATGCAGCAACTGCCTGATTAGCACCCTTGCCACCATGTCCGTATGCTAGGGTCTTCCCGATAACGGTTTCACCCGGCTGAGGGAATTCATCTGTGGTGATTGTCGTATCAAGATTATAACTACCCACAACAATGACTCTATTATTTTTCATCTTAAATTCCATACTTAGCTATTAGAATTCCAGGCCAAATGAAAACATATTCACCTGTGTCAGTGCGCCAAAATCCAAATACGCATAATTGAGCGTACAATGATACCCCACAACTGGAAAATTAATACCCATGCCAAGAGTTAGACCTTCTTCATCATAATTGAAACGATAGCCCCCTCGTACAAAGAATAGATTATGGTAGCCGTACTCTGTTCCAAAATGAATTTTTTCTTTACCATCACTGGGAGCACGACCTTCCAAGACTGTCGTCAAAAAGTGTGGGCTGGATACTCCGTCAAGCCAATCATAGGCTATTCCCCCGCGCAATTCCAGGGGCATCCTGATATCCACTGGCTCTGATCGAAGATCTTCACTATAGCCAACGAGGTGTGCATCAGGACCAAAATTTCTGGCCGTAATAGCCAATCGTAAGCTACGAAATCCAGTATAGTAGATGGTTGAAAAATCCATAGACCAATTGGACATCCCTGTTCCTGCTATTTCCTCATTGAGGTAACGGATGCTCCCGCCTAAACCCAATTGTTCAGTAATTTGCCTGGCAAAGGATAAGCCCAAAGCCATATCGTAAGCGGTGAACATTTCCCCCGTAACGAGGGGAACGGTACCTCCACCCTGAATTCCGGATTGAATGGTTTCAGGAATATCGCCATAATTCATATTCACATAACTGAGTGCAAAGGTACCAATGCCTGGAAAGGTTTTTGCAGCTGCTAAAGAAGTATATCTGATATCAGCCAGCCAGGAGAAATTATTGAATTGTACATCATAATTTTCTATCCAGGCCATGAGTGCCGGGTTTCCAAATACCACATTTGCTGTTGAATTTGAGGAGACCATAAAGCTGCCGCCCATGGCAGCCTGTCGAGGGTCACCATTAATTTTGAGAAATTGCCAGCCTGATTGACCCACTCGCTCGATTTCATAGGGTTCAATACCGCTCTGCGCATTGATGTCCATGGGAGATATTACCATGAGGACAATAGCAAGTATCAAGATAGAGGGAATCGCTTTTAGATTATTAACCATAGTAATCTTCCCTACTTGATAATTGCGAGTTTGCCGATGAATGACTCACCTTCATGACCGTCTATCTCAGATTCAATTCTATAGAGATAGACCCCTGGAGCCACGCTCAAAGCCCAGTCAGTGAGTTGGTAATCAAGACTTGTTATTGAGCCCCAGGCTGCTGATCCACTTCCATCGTTATGATGGATTTCCTTAACAAGTTCGCCTACAACAGTATATACGGAGATTTTAGCGGCTCCTGGTAAACCCATAAACTCAATACGGTATCGCTCCCCCTGTCCTGTTAATCCGCTGTGCTGTTTAAAGGGATTTGGGACGGCAAATACATCTGCTGGGAAACTTTCGTTGGGAATATTATATGGATATACTGGGAATCGATTATTATTCACTTTTCCACTTTCATTCCCATCAACATCGTAGCTGGTCACTGTATAATACATACCGACAGAGCTAGAAACATCATAGTCCTGGTACTCAACCATGCCATCATTCGACAGGGTCACAGAATCACTTGGGATATCTACAAGTAAATCCCAGGGACCGATTGTAAAATATGTTGATCTATACACTCGATAACCGGCAAAATCATTGGTGCCATTACCTGGGTCTACATAGGTTGGCGGGATTGCGGGCCATTTAATAGAAACATAACCCGGTATAGGTGTTATGGTCAAACTGTTCTCTCCATCCGTTGGTGTCATGGGAGGGTGTACATCTGGAATAAGATCAAGAGAATATAAATATTTCGCGGCTTCCGCATTGGTCAGCAGGGAATCGAGGGAAGCAGTAGCCAACAGATCGATATTTTCCACGCCACCTTCAACGATTTTATCCCGATCCATCTCCCCCATCACTTCTGCAAATACAAGCTTTATTGTTTGAAATGGTGTCAGGGAAAAGGGACCAGCACTCAGCAAAAAGAGAGGACTCCGTTCATATTTATTCCCACCTTCTCCACCCGCAGCCCTGGCATCATCCCAGGATAAACGTGGTTGCTGGTGCGTCATCACAGTTTTGAAACGAGCGGGCTCATCTACAGATTGAATAAAGATACGATCTTCAAGTGGAGCTCCTGTTTCACCACTTTTGGAACCGTACTCAAGAATATTCTGATAAACGTTGCCACCTGCAGCATCCAGCAAGATTGCAGAGAGATAGGCCGGGGCATCTAATTCATGCTCCCTGGAATTGGGCTCCCAGATATCTCTCGCATCTGCAATATCACCCCGTTCCGGACCAACACCAAAGTTGTATAATACTTCGGACTCATCTTCCCAATTAATGCTACGATCATCATAGAAATAGAACAGTTCATTGTCCGCATCCCAGCCATATTTTTCGTCATATGTAGTCCCAGAGCGAATGGTAAATCGAAGGCTGTATCTCATTCCAAAATAGAGATCTGTCACGTTAGTAAATTTCTTATTCGTTATTTCTACCTCGTGAATAATAAAATCATCATATTCAGGATAGCTCCATACACGACTGGTACGTCGGACGGTGACATCAAGACCATAGACATGATGACCACCCGTTACAATTTCTTCACCGGGTAAAGTGAAATCAGTAAGATTATAATTTCGTTTCAGTTTAGTTTCTTCAGTGGCATACACATCCTGACCTGAAGGAAAATATCTAGAATCCAGTGTATAGGCATATTCAACATCGTTACGTACACCATAGATTGCGTAGCCACCAGCGCCAGCATAATTCAGTACATCACTAATGTCAGTACCTTTTGAATAACCTGGATAATCCATTGTGTGATAAGCATTTACAGGTTCTGTTGGGTCACCGTACTGAAGGGAATTCCAGACGGTTACCCATAATTTTCCGCGTTTTAATGTCTGTTTAGTCCAGCTAACCTGAGCCTGTACACTGGTTGCCAATAGGATCATGGTTACTATGGTGGCGACAAGACGTGATCGATGGAAGAGTCTGCTTATCATGCTATGTGAAGTTTGGGTCATGTTCATTCGATATAATGTCCGTTCCATTAGAAATCCAATTTCATCTGGAAGTACATTTGGCGTGGAGATACCTCATAGGTGTACCAATGCCAGACATTGTCTTCTCCAGAGTAAGTATGTTTTGGAAGGCGATCTTCAAGTGCTAGGCTCGAGTTTTCATGATAATATTTTAGATCATCACCATATAATCGAGCCAATATTTTCGTATCAAAAACATTGCGGATATCGGCACTAAATTCCAGTTTACTTGATCCAATAGCAATATTTTTTGATAGTTTCATGTCGACTTGATAAATACTAAACCAGCGTCGATTGTTTTCACGTGTGGATAGGTCACCAGGAGCATGGTAAGTGTAGGGATCACCTTCGCGCCACCAGAAATAAGTGTATAAATGGGTATCTCCCAGCGGAGAAAGACCAAATATTTTTGGACCTTTCTTGCGTGCATTGTCAAGGCTTGCCCATGCCTTCACTTTTTGAAACCCACTCCAGGTGCCTTTGTCTGAGCGCAAACCTTTAGGCAGATCTATAAAAACTGATCCAGGTTCATTTAATCTTGAAAAACCAACTTCACCACTAAAAGACCAGTAAACATCATAACCGATACCGCCATTAAAAAGACCAGGTAAGCGTGTATCAGCACCAAGTTCCAGTCCACGAGTATCAGAATAACCGCCATTGCTCTGCATCAGTGCCTTGGTTGCTGTGTAATCCTTGGCGTAAATTCCAGTAATGACATTGGCCTCCCGGTCAGAATCCTTATAGTACCCGGTCATTTTAGCCTTCACTATATTTCGGTAAACGTAATCGAAGCCTAATTCATACTGGATGCTTCTCTCGAATGTCATTGTGGCATTTCCGTAAAAGCCCTGCCATTCTTCCATATATGTTATCTGCTGTGCATAAGGATCCAGAACTGTTTCCATATCTTCCGTATAGTTTACAAAGGGTAAGCCAAACATTTTAGACCATGAGGGTCGTTGATAAAAATGACCATAAGAAAAGCGAACAACTGAGACATCGCTGATAGGATGTGTTATTCCGATGCGTGGTGAAATAGCGAGTTGCATTTCCGTAGGCACCGTCTCAGGTATTCCTGGGATGCCTATGGGTTGGTCTGGATCATGTCCCGGAGTGGATGGTTGGATAGCCAGAGGATCAAACATGTTTGCTGGAGCATTCCTGTTCTGTTGGAAAAAATCAACTCGGACACCGGAGCTTAGTCTGATACCGGGATATTCCATGAGATTAGTGGCATAAAAATGCCCTTCATAAGGTTGACCATCGAAAACATTCAATAAGTTCCAACGTCCGCCACCTTCATAAGAGGTCATATAATGAGTGACATCAAAGTCATATTGCTTTATACCAAATCCAATTTTCAGTTCCTGATTGACCAGATACTGATTGGTATAATCCAAAGTGAGCTGTTTAACTTCGCTTACATTATCGTCCCAACCATGGAAGTAGCCCTGATCTCGAAATTTGGTGACCATCAAATAGGTGTCATCCCGTCTGGACCAAAGACTATCTGGAACGGCACCATAGCGATCTGAACGATTCATATGGTCATAGAGATAACTGCCAACCAACCGGTAATAAGATTTTTGGTTAATGACGTGAGTTAATCGAACATAGGCTTGTTTCCATGACCGTAGTTCAGGAAAGTGGTCATATATAACGCCCAAAGGATTGTATTTGTTGTCAGAGTAGGGATCGGTAACCGTAGTCTGCCCAAGGTGTCGACTTTCAATAGCACTTTCATAGGAGTCAAAATTTGTACCTGTAGCTGCTGCGCTCTCGTAGCCTCCAGTAAAACCACCTACTTTTATTTGTAGACTTGGAGAAATTTCATAATTTAAGTATCCCTGAATATTGTTTTCAGGGTTGTATGAGATGCCTTGAGGATATATGCCGACTCCCTTTTTGTAGCGCCCGGAAAGCATAAAGCTCACTTTGTTGAATAAACCACCATATACTGTCGCTTCGTATTCCATTTCGGCACGTTCAGCATATTTACCCAATACATCAGTGGGGGTGCTTTCTACTTGCCAGGCCGCCAATAATGAATCAGGATTTTGACCAAAAAACGAACTCAGTGCGTTTTCTGATTGCTCCGTCCAGTAGTCTACGCCAAAATTCACGATGTCATAATTTTCGCGGCTGTATATATTCGGACCGAAATGGTATTTGCCAGCTGGTCGCATACGCGCCTGAAAACTGCCTTGAATTCCGCTAGAAGCCGTTTTTTCAACAACATTAATAACTGCTGCCCGCGCATCACCATATTCTGCGCTGTATCCACCGGTTAGCACCGATATTTCCTGGATCGCGGATAAGTTAAATCCGGTAAAATTATCTGAAAAAAGCCCACTATTTACGCTGACACTATTTAACAGGAAAACGGTTTGAACCTGGGAGTCCCCTCGGTAGCTACCCTGAAATATTCCGGCTTGAGTTTCTAAAATCTCCTCAACAGAGTTAATTGGTTCCTTCTTGAATTCTTCGCTGGTCGCGATTTGCTTGCTGCCAGTGAGATTCTCATCGATGAGGGGCCTGTTTGCAGTAACTGTGACCTCGGTTCCCTGGAAAACAGATGAGTTCAGTTCCACATTGACCCAGGTTGTATTGTCAATACTCACATATTCACCCCCCCGATTAACCGTTCCATAACCTACATAAGAAAACCGAACGGTATACTCGCCAGGGTGAATATTAAGAATTACATATTTACCCTCTAAATTAGTGGTCGCCCCCTGAGAGGTATTCACTAATTGAATATTGACTCCGATCAAGGGTTCTCCTGTCTCGGCGTCGGTCACCTGGCCAATAATCTTACCCTTATTTGCAGAGTGTGCGATATTTGGAATTATCGCCAACATCATAATGAGTACAATTAACCTGTGTGATAATATTTTTTTCATACTCTGCTCTTCCAGATTGATTCAATTGAACCAAGTTTAAAAGTTTTGGTCTTTTTCATCCATATTGTATGTGTCTGCACTGAAAATTGCCGGGAGATCTACGTTAAAAGGAGGCTGTGGTTTTTCATGACCTCCCGGCTTTGCCTACTGACTAAAAGTACCTCAGCTGACAATTTTTCAGTAACTATTTTTCTTTAATTAACCTTTATTTCAACAGGATCATTTTATTCGTCAGTGTCTCATTGCCTACAGACAGAGTGTAGAAATAGATTCCACCAACCTGCTGTTTACCATTGATTCCGTTACCATCCCAGCGAACTTGATAAAGGCCACTGGTTTGTTTCTGGTCTACCAATGTCCGAACACTTTGTCCAAGAACATTAAAGACTTCCAGAGTAACAGCCGCTGAACCAAAGGATGCTGGAATCCCGTACTGGATAAGCGTACTGGGATTAAAGGGATTGGGATAGTTTTGACTGAGCGTAAAGCTGGTTGGCCGATTTTCTGTATCGATCGAAACAACCAGGTCATTGCTGTATATTGATAAACCACCTTCTTTTTCGCCTACGTATGCCATTCCATCACGCACGGTAATTCCGCGTGCGACATTGAGCATGTCATAGTGAGCTACTTCAGTGGGATTTGTGATGTCGGATACATTGTAGACTTTGACTCCATTGGTCTCAACGTTTACATAGACAAAGTCGCCATCTCTAGCTGCATCGCCGTCCCAACTTCCATCAGTAAATATTTGGCTTACTTGAACAACATCTGTGAGCGTGCTGATATCATAGATTCGCAGAGTATCAAAATCGTGGACATAAGCGTAATTAGCATCCAATGTTAACCAACTGGTTCCTGTAGCAAGGCTGACATTATCAGCAAGTGTGGGGCTTTCTGGTGTGGTTATATCATAAAAGTATAACCCATCCCAGGTACTTTGCACCATGACATTACCATAGGCTGCCACACCTTCACCGTACAAATCAGTGCTGCCGGCAGCGTAACCAACCAGGACAGGTGCGTTAGCTGTGGTAACATTGACAATTCCAATTCCATTATCTGAAGTGGCTGCATATACATAATTTCCAGATATGGCTACATCATTAACCCGGCCTTCAATCACTGTGGTTAGGAGTACTGGGCTAGCTGGATCGGTAAAATCAATTGCCTTCAAACCAGGCATTTTGCTCGATGCAAAAACGATATGATCTTTCACCACTACCTTTTTAACAACTGCTGTATCAGCAACCAAATAACTGCCATACTCACTCATCGCAGAGGGGTTGGTAACATCAAGGGCACGGATTTGCCTGTAATAGGCAACGTATGCTGTATTTCCCTCAAATGCAGCAGTATAACAGATACCGTCTGCAGGTGCGTTGACTTCCACGAAACCGGAATAGGCCATTGCCGCAGGAGCAGAAACATTCACAGCTCCAAGAGCTGAGACTTCCGCAGTAAAAACATGTCCTGTTATGGTACCGTTTATGTTGATTGCTCCATAGGATACTTTTCTTAAAATCCCATTTGTGGCAAATGTATTGACTACAGATGGTGCAGTGGGAGTTGATAGGTCTAATACAATCAAACCGAATTCTCTTGATGCTATGTATCCAAAGTCACCATCAAACATGATATCTGCATTTTTACTGTTTGCCAGTGTTGTGACGAGCACTGGAGTTGCTGGATTAGAAACATCGATAACATCAATACCAGCGCTATATGCACATGAGTAAACATAATTTCCTCTTGGCATAGCATCTTGAATCCATTCATCATCAGCTCTCGTGTAGGAACCAGCAAGAGTCGGAGACGCAGGAGTAGAAACATCAAAAATGCTTACATTCGCACCGTTTGCTAAATAGGCATAGGGTGTTGAAACATTGATGCCTTCAGCGTAACCAGATCCAGCACCAGCAATTATTGCCACGCTTGTTGGATTTGCAGGGTCGCTGAAGTCAACAACTTCCATACCCGTGCTGCCTACAGCAAAATAGGCATAGGTTCCACTGGCGGCGAGACCTTCACCATATCCTCCCAGATCCAGTGTTGCTGTGAGCGTGGGAAGAATTGGATTAGTTACATTAACAATATTAAACGAAGACCCGGAAACAAGACAATAGGTTTGGCCGTCAAGCACTGTCCAGACAATATCTTCAATCATATCATCAAGAATGATCGATCCTGCCGCAAAAGGAATTGCGGGATTTTCAAAACTGACAATTTTAAGTGTGTTGCCTACTCCATAGTAGGCTAAATCGCCTTGATTGGTAACTGCTCTGATTTCTCCACCACCCATACCCCAGTTACCCAGAAGCGTCATATTTTCAGCATCTTGGGCAACGAGATTGAACGGTAATATCATGAGTAGTAACGCGGCTAGCAAAACCGTTGATAGCTTGTAACTTTGTTTCATGATTCTGTTCTCCTTACGATTATTGAGAAAGCTCTGGTTAAATGATCCGGTTGTTTTCAACAACCCGATATCATCTTCCATATTGCTCTCTCCTTTTTTATTTATCCATTTCATCATTTTGATGTCGGACGATTCAATTTTTTGACTGACTTGCGAAACACCAGTTCAGTTGGTAGAACAATTCCTTCAAAGGACTGCTCACCCTCCTGATGTATCTGAGCTTGTAAAAGTTTAAAGGCAATCTCTCCGGTTTCGGAGGTTTGCTGAGCGACGGTAGTCATGGGAGTAGCCAGGTATTCGGAGTAGGGCTGTTCATCAAATGAGATGATAGAAATATCTTCTGGGATTTTAAGCCCTTCTTCCTGAATTGCGCTCATTGCTCCCAATGAAATAAGATTGCTGGCAGCAAAAATGGCTGTTGGCCTAGGAGATTTTGCCAGCAAGATTTTTGCACCGATATAGCCATTTCTTTTCCCAAAGCTATCACCAACAATAAGTGATTCATCCACGGCAATTCCCCGGCGAGCATGAGCATCACGAAACCCGCGGATACGTTCAATATTAACTGAAGTATTCACACGACCCTGGATGTAGCCGATAGATCTATGATTCATTGTGAAGAAATATTCGACAGCTTCGACCGCACCTTGATAATTATCAGAAACGACAAAGGCACACTCCAGATCCTTGAAGTATCGGTCAACAATTACCAGAGGCAATCCGCTGGCAATTACATTTTTGAGATGGCCTTGCTCTTCACCAACGGGACAAATAATTAGACCATCCACCTTACGGCTCTGCAGGAGACGAACAGAATCAATTTCCAGCTGGGTATCTTCCTGACTATCGGATAGTACAGTTGAGCAGCCGGTCTTGCGGGCTTGAATTTCTATGTTCCGAGCAATGGTGGAAAAAAATGGATTTGAGATATCGGGTATAATTAAGCCAATCGTGTTGGTTCGCTTGGTTCTAAGCCCCCGAGCTAATTGATCTGGAAAATATCCCATTTCGCGAGCTGTTTCCTGAACCCGCTCTCGGGTGCGATCACTAATTCTATATTTTTTTGATTGGCCGGTAAGCACGCGCGAAACTGTAGTACAAGACACACCTAGAGCAGAGGCGATATTATCAAGCGTAATTTGTTTATTCTGAGTCAAGGGGCTTCCCTTATGCTTAAAGCAATATCATGTAGATATGACTTTACAGTTTTGCGCAATCGTTTGTCCTATTATACCTGTGAACTGAGTAGTTGTCAATAAAATTAATAACACCCAGATATTTCGACTTTCAAGTTCTTGAAATCCTGATTATTTCTGAGGTAATAAATCATTACACGTGAGAGAAATACGTGTATATACTGACACTTATACGTTTCAGAGCAATTTATAAAATATAGATGTCGAAAAATTATAATCTGATTTCGCAGGTTTATCTTAAAATTATGGTGGCATAGACTTAATAATTGTCACCATTTAGGATATCGCACAATATGCGCAATATCTTGAGCATATTGTCCTAATCCGGACCGCGGTTGTTGTATGCTGCATTGTGTTTGATTTATTTGATCTATTTTCATGATGACGCCCACTATGAGTAAAACGCGTTTCTATGTTTATTGGATACCAGATGAAGAGGGGATTCGAGTGGGTCAATTTCTCAGCAATTTGCGAAAAAGACCAATGACGCGTATTCCGGCCAATAATGGTTGCTTGGTAGAATTAGTTCAAGGTGGGAGTGCAAGTCGATTACTATTCAATCCAATAAATGTAGATGACCATCATTGGATAGCCTCGGATTCAATCTCTTAGACACTAACTGGACTGACCTCCTACGTACTAAGCAAGGGGTGAAATCTTGAAAGCTTTATTTCATATGGCTTTGAAGGGGGTGTCTGAAATTGTGGCCTGCAGAATGAGACCTGCCCAGCCAATATTCTCTTGATTCACTACCACTGAAGCAGGAGATCTACTCATAATAACTATCTGTTATCTTACTTCTTAACTGATGTCTTTTCTAATGAGCGGTCGATATTTTGGAGGCCGTATCATCATAATGTGGGATGAGATAAATTTCCTATTTACGAATGAATGGACTTCAATCGAAAGTAGACACCTAAATCGAGTAGGAGGATAGGGATTAGTTCCCTATCCGTCCTCTCACACCACCCTGCGTACGGTTCCGTACAGGGCGGTTCCTTAAATTACACTTTAACATCCGTTGATCATATTTGATTCACCAGCCCAATCCTCATAAATCATATCACCAAACATTATGTGTAGCTGATCCGGCGTAAGCACACGACCGATCAAGCCAGTGATTGATGTATGGATACTCCCCTTGGCCTTCAATACCTGGATGTCAGTTCCATACAATATCTGCATCCTTAACTCAACTGCACGTCTTCCTGTACTATCGAACACAAGATTATCTTGATGTAATAACATTATTTAACCTCCGCTATTTTGATGAGCGAAGTACTCTGCTTGATGTTTGATGATGTACGAGGAATCCAATTGGCAGCTGTCAAAGGATAGACTTCCTCAATCTTGTACATCTTAGCCTCTTTGATTGCAGATAAATACACTGGATGTGCCAGTAATGCGGCGTATGTACCGACTTTCCCAATCATCCCACTCTCAAGTTTCTTATCAGTAGCAACTAGTAAATAAATCCCATCGATAAACCCAGAATGTTGTAGATCTTCAAGATCGAGTACGTGACCAAGTAGATTAAGTGAGAACGAAGTTACCATAGCCCCAACTAACAGATGTGAGTTCACTCTTTTGGATAGGTCAAAAGCCCATGTACGGATCACCAAGGCTGCATTTACATAACTAAACCCAACATTTGACTCAGGGTTGTTGGTGTACACGGTCTGCGCAGAGATTGGTAGATCTCCAGCGATCCCCCATGAATCATTGCATTGATGGACTGAATTTAGATGTTAATGACTAGCATACAAGGTGTGATGAAAGGGTGCCGGGCTCGGAACTCAACATTCTTTTTTACTTCTATTGAACCAGGTCCCTCTGTGCAAACCTAATATTTCAGCTCCCTATTAGGCGATTTCCCATCCCGTTTAGCTCTCATTGGTCATCAACGCTATCAGTACCAACA
>Ga0307988_1000264_pt1 | contig 39680 bp, 22 predicted proteins | sample EllFjometagen183_FD_203166 | JGI IMG/M metagenome (GOLD analysis project Ga0307988, IMG submission 203166) | Marine microbial communities from Ellis Fjord, Antarctic Ocean - #183 | ecosystem: Environmental > Aquatic > Marine > Unclassified | place: Southern Ocean | collected 2014-10-08 | reverse complement strand
GCAGTAAACCTTCATGATCTTCCATTTCAGCTGTAAATATGGTTTTATTTACTATTTCATCTCTACAACAAAAAGTATATGCCTTATTATTGGAAGGATTTGTATAAATAAGAGCAATCTCTTTAGTATCAAGACCAGTGTAAATCACATCATAGCTATTTAGCATTTCATCAAAAGAGATGACTGAAAATCCCATTTTAATCTCCTAGAATTATTCTCTGTTTAAGAAGTTCATTTTGGCATACCTAATTATTTCCTCAGACAGAAATTTTTTTATGAAAATAATATATAATGGTAAATGTCAAATACGAGCCCCCGATAGTTTCATGTCATATCATATGATAATGTCAAATACTGGAACTGACCCTCAGGATCTATGATTTTTTTTAATAATCGTCGTATTCGTCGTCCTCTCCATTAGGGAACATCGCCTTACGTTCTCCCTGCATAAATTTATCGTAAATATGTTTAGGCATTAGCTCGCAACATATATATTCACATCCGTCACACTCTGCTTTATTATATTTTTCAGGTAATGGATTTTTAAATATTACATCTTCTTCATCCATTCTTTGACAATGTATCACCATGTCTTCAAACGTATCAATTTCCTCTAGTTTATCTATAGGGAGTAAATAGCAATATTTATGAGTACAATACTTACATTCAGACTCATTATATTTGGATGGTAGTGGATCATTTTCATTAACCATTCTTTTACAATTTTCTAACATCTCAATTTTTTGTTTTTGGTTAGCACAACTCATTATTAATTTTCCTTCTTAATAAATGGTTTCATTCCTATTCTTTTTCTTAACTATTCAAGTCTTACATCCAAAAAGTTCATTCCATTATGCTTGGCACGAACCTCCATCTTTAATTTTTTAATTCTATCTTCTAAATCTTTTGAGTTCATTTTTTTCATAAAAACACCTTAGTTATTTTAGCACGCATCTTAGTTAGAATATTCCTTTTTTAACTTCAGCTAAAATGAATAAAGTTTTATTAGATAAAGACAATAACCTGTTGTCATCTTCCATAGGGTAGTAAAATAATTCTGACCTATTAGGAAACCGCACACCTAATATATCAACATCTGTTCTTTGGCATCCTCTATCATCAGGATGAACTATAAAATTTTCAATTGTAAGAAAGCCATTTAATCGCAAATACCAATAAGCTAGTTTTTCTGATTTAATATTCATAAAGTTTTTTAAATTCTCTATCCATTTATCTTGTTGATCAAATACTCACTAGGATTGCCATAAGAAGTTATATAAAGTTCTTTTCTGGCTCTGGTTGATGCACATATAGAAGTGCTCTTTCTCTGATATCATGCTCTTCTTGAGCCTTATCGTTATTATCGACAGGTACAGTTAATGGAATAACTCCAGAATTAACACCTACTATAAATACATGGTCAAATTCTAGTCCTTTACTTCTAGGATATATATATAACCATTGATTTTTCATTATTTTCATTCATTTAATTTTCCTAAAAAGTTATTTTATCTCGATGCATTAGTAAATAATACATTCAATTTATACAATAATGAATTTTCGTATTCTTGTCTAATGCTTGAACTCACTTATAGCTATGAAATGCGGTGACTTGATAAGATTATTGTTTTTCTATAATATCATACACCAAAGGCAATACTCTAGCTTTCGGAAAACAATCTATCCTTATCCGTTAGGTTTAATTTTTCATTTATTATTTCAGGGAAAACTTTTTTTTGTTCATTACTACCGATTTTAAAATACTTAAATTCTTCATTATCTGCATTGGATAATCCAATAATTTTTGGATAAATTTTCATACCTTTATCGTCATTAACTTTTACTGCAATTTGAATGCCTTTTAGCTTAAGTTTTTCTTTTGCTTTGTTTTCTCTGAAACACATATTATAACTATCTTTATGCGCAACAGAAGGATAACACCAACCATCTTGTACTTCATGAGGTAAGTCATAGTAATCTTTCATTATAGTTTCAGAGATTTTATATAAAAATTCGGTTCCTGTTCCAACATCTCTAATAAATTCGTGAACTAAGAAATCGTTTATAATTTTATGTTTAAGATTTTCTTCTTCATTTAATTCTTCTATAGTTGGGGTTGTAGCCATGTTACATACTCTGATATCATCTATTGCTTCAAATACTGCTAATACAAAATTAGTATTCTCTTTAATCTTCGTTTCTTCTATTGCGATCGATGGATTATTTGGAGATGTATATAGTAATGATTCATTTTCTCTGTTTAGTCTTCCTAATCGTGCAATGCTTTGAGGAGGATTCCAAACATCTTTTGGTATTTTAATATCTTTTAAAGGGATACAATGATCTTCAGTAGATAATGTCCTCACTCGAAAGAATTTTGTCCCTTTATTATAAATACCAAAACTTTTAAATAAACATGATTTTTTTATTCCATTTTTATCTATACTTAGTACATTCAGTATGGCTTTACTAATATCTTGATAGGTCATTTTTCTAAAATTAAGATTTCTAAATTTCGATATCTTTTCAAGTAATTCAAACACATTTACCAGAGCAAGATAATCTTTGTATGGATTCATATTTATTTTTTTATTCACAGAAATTCCTTGTTAACGTTTTGATCTCATATATTTTCGCAGCATAGCAAGAAAATATTAAGAGCATCTACTGGTTACATAGAATTATTTTTTATTATATATTTGGTGTTTTCGGTAATCTTCCAATCCTTGAATATTAAAAATATTATCTTCATCCTCAAGGTTAAATAATGCATTTGAAGATACACCTACTGCTAATTTTTTATCTATTGGATAAGCCATATAGCCCCTTTTTTCAAAATATTATTATTTGATAATTATAATCATATATCTAAAGCTATAAGCACTTTAGGTTTTTTAAAAAAATATTTTTTAGTCTTCTTTATACGTTATATCATGTAAATATTCAGATATTGATCAAATATTTTATGCTAATTAATAATATTTAAGTTACTAATCCAATAAAATAGACTTTTGCATCAGCGTTTGATTATTCTGATAAAAAGGAACATCTGTATTTCCAAGTACTATTGGTGGAATATTTGAGATTTCTGATAAATTATCCATAGGTACAATAACGACTTTAGCTCCATTTTCGGAAAGGAAACTCACTTTATCAGCAAAGTTAATTGCTCGTTCAATGGCACCACCCACTGATATATTCCCAAGAACTGCTAGCCCAGCTTTAAGATTCTTTTTATAAAGAGCTGAAACAATTGCAATATAAACAGCTGAACCTATTCCTGTTGAGACCGCAGCGCCAAGAAGATTTGTGACCTGAATAGTAATATCAAAACCTTTCAATGAATGTTGATCACTTAAAATAGTCTTTTCATTAGCCTTGATATATTGATAGGTATTCTTAATATCCTCTTTTACAGTAGTGTTATTTATACCAGTTATATTCAATTTACCTGAGCCTGCTACGGCTACAGTTTCAATTCTTATCAAAGCCACATTTTCACCGTCACTGGTACTGGTGTAACAAACCCCAGGAGATAAAGGTGTGTTTTCAATAAGGTGAGAACCTTTTTCTTCAGGTAATCCAACAAAAAATTCTTCTTGAGTTTCTTTGTCAATATAAGAGAAATTTGTGTCCCAAAACTCCATTCCCCCGATACGCTTCAATTGTTCCTTTACCCTACGTCTCATTTCTAAAGCGATTTCTAGATATTCAGAAACATCCTTTTTAGTAAATACACCATCCGGGTGCATAAGTTTTATTAAGCCTGAAACAGTTTTCTTAACTGGCTTGGTATCTCTTTGCTTCAAATGTGCACCTAGGGAAAAATATTTTTCAAGTGCATCTGTATATGTAATGCGCCGGAAAGATTTTAAAACTTCTGAAAAGTAATCTGTACTAAAACCGAAATTAGAGGTAAAATGCTTTGGTGAAAATTTAATCATTTCCCAACCTGGTAAATAAAAATGCAGGCGATCTAAGAAGGCTGTATCGTTATTTACCTCAGCGGACAGAGGACTAAAGAGATGAGATGTCTGAAGTATTGTTTCTACAGGTTGGTTTATATTCCCATTGAATATAATTGATGCTGCTCCGGAAATTTCTCCAATAGATGCATCTCTTGTAAAAGATCCTGATTCAAGATAGTCTTTCATTAAAGGTATTGCTATTCTATCACTAAAAATTTTATCAGTGGCTTCATCAAAACAAATTGCATCCCATTTACCTACAGCTCCGATCTTTCCAGTTCCACCATGTACAAAGAGTTTGGAGACCGTACCCTGACCTCCTGACACAAGCACTGAATATGGAGTTAATTCTTTAAATACAAATGACTTACCTGTTGCACGTGGACCAAGCTCAATAAAATTAAAATTTGCTTCAACCAGTGGAAGTAATCTGGAAAGCAGCAACATTTTTATTCTATCAGTAACACCCTCTGCACTTGGTTCATATCCACAACTCCGTAGTAAAATATCCAGCCATTCACTCTTTGAAAACTCTTTCCGTTTATTAATGATTTTAGTATTATCAAAAGATGAAAGCTGAATAGGCTTAATTTCGGTAATTACAAAAGGGAATATCTTCTGTCCAATTCTAATGTCAGGGTCATACTCTACATCAACAATAGCCCATATACCTCCCAAAAGCATTTTATCATGCTGTTTAACAAGTGTATCGCTAATATTCCCATTTTTGATATTACTATTCTGAAGCTTAGCCCAGTAAACATCCTTATTAGAATCAAGCTCAACTGTAATTTTATCGATAATTTTGTATCGACCTTTTTCTCGAATTTTAGAATGTATAAGAGAACTCTCTTCAGGATTTACATAATGTTCACTTAGTATCTTTTTAACATTATTCATTCCTATTCTAATTTTCTCATCATCGTCTGTAGAGCATGAGTTTGCTATAAGGTATTCCAGAACAAATACAGGTACGTTAGCTCCAATTTTTATTTTACTAACTAGATCCTTTTTTACGACATATCCACGGAAGTGTTCAAGAAGTTTAATATCTAATTCATTTAATACTGCCATAATTTGTTCCTTATTTTAAAAAAGCCCGCCTAAATCCCTATCATTATTCTGCTTAATAACAGTCTTGTCAAGCTGCTTCTTAGTTGTTGCGTCCAACAATTGAACTTCAATTTCTGAATTACCATCAAAAGTGTACTCTTTAGTAACTAGTTGATCTCTCTTAATAGTGAATACATCACTTTTATTAATTTGTTTTTTATTAAAAAAGAATACAAGATAAACTTTTCTTTCCAATGAAAAAAGATCATCACTTTCTTTATCGGATCTAAAATTTATCTGAAATAATTCTCCAGTAACACTTTTCAATTCATTTTTATTATCAATAAGAACAGTTAATGATGCAATGCTACTTTCCGATTGTTCCCAGCTGAAAAATGGTGTTATCAATTCTTGCGGAGAAATTCCACCATGTGAAAAACCGTAAGTACCAATACTTTTAAATGGATTCATTGTCTTGGAAAAGCACAAATACTCCCCACATTTTTCCTTAACTACAAACATCTCTCCAAGATGATTCTCTTTTGATTTGGATCGAATATAGCGCTCAGCTATCTTTATAGCATCCTCGAAAGAAACCGAGACCTTATCAGCTTCACTAAGCAGACCGGTTAATACAAATCCATGGTCGCTAATTAAATAAACTTTTGCGTAACCACATCCTAAGAGTTGATTGATTTTATCAGCAAAGAAATCAATCGTTTCAGGAAAATATTTAAGTGCTTTCTGCTGTAGTTTCTCTCCGATATCATCAATATCTTTGTATGTACAAATCAGAAATTGACCCGAATTGGCTTCTTCAGTCACCTCGTCCAGTCTCATAAAATCAATTGTTATGTTTGCATTTTGTCCTAAAAGATATTTTTCACGTTTGTTTTGAATTTTTTCAATAACACCATTATCCATATAGATACGACTCATGTTGTTCTCGGTCTCTGATGGAATGTCTGCAAGAATAGTGTTTTTAATTAGCTTAAATTGTTTTTTTACTTTCGCTGCCACCAATTCTGCCACCTCATAGGCAACTCCATCGGTCACAATTATGGCAGTCTTTTCACTATTGTCATCAATAATAGACTGCAGTGTTCCAGTTTGATTCTCTTTATATCCATCAAAATATTTGAACCATTTGTCCAAAAATATTGATACATGTTCTTTGTAGAGTTCCTGAAACGGTTCCAGAATTTGCTTATTATTCAAAAATTTGGAATAGAGATTTCGTATAGCGGTATCCAGTTTGAAAAAATGATTTGTGTAGTATGCAACACATTCCTCAAATGAGCTCAAAAAGGCAATTTTCTTTGAGTCAAATTCGAGAAGTTCAATAACATCGGACCAAAAACAAATATCAAGAGTTAAAGCCTGTTTACTATTGCTGCGTTTCTTGATTTTTACTAAATAATTTGGTAATTTAGATTTATCAGAAATATGTTTGCCAACCTCTGTAAGCCACATTTCGTCAATACTTCTGAATGGATGATTAATATTAAGATCCCAAATTTTAATATTGGTGGGCAAGGTGTATTTACTGAGATATCCGCTAAAGGAATTCATGTAACTGACTGAATCCAGCCAGTTTTGGTACACAGCTTTCAGCACTTTATTACAAGAGTTACAAGCAAGACCATCCAGCATTGATTTTACAACTTCTTCAGCAAGTGTCGCTGGTGGTTTGGGTATATAGTCCTGTCCCAAAAGTTCGTTAACTTTACGATAAAAGACTTCTCTGAGCTGAGCATCATATTTTTCTGCGGCATAAGCGTCAGGATCATGTATAAAAGGAAGGAGTTCTTTTTTAAGGTCAAAAATTTCTGTACCTCCTTTATGACTAAGATCTATCCAATACGTTTTATCTTTACCGACACTGACTTTAGCGGCGGCTATAAGTTCTTCTTTTGGGAGATTAATATTTAAATTTAACGTCTGATGAACTTTATCCTTTATATAGTTTTGAAGATGTTTTATTTCAAGACATCCGTTAGTTTCACAGTACTCTCGAAGAAATTTTAGATTTCCCCTTTTGATATGAGTATATATTAAAACTTTTTCAAGCTTAGAGGAATTACGTTCAATCAAATATTTTACATGCAGTTCTTCAATCACTGAATTTACAACGTACTGTCTATATTTTTTATTAACTGAACGCAATAAAAATTCAGTTTCACCTGATTCATCAATAAATACAGCAACCGAATGCTGCCCTAAGATTTTTTCTAAATCTTTTTTAAGCCAAGAATCAATCATAATCAGTTCACCCTACCAATCTGCGTTTAAATATTTTTTTAGCTGTCCCGGATTGAGTACCTCATAAGAAATCATCTTCTTTTCCTGTAAAGGGGCAATATTTTTACCTACACCATCATCAAGGATTGGATCATATCCCTCTGAAAGCAATTCATCTATTTTAATTTTAAATACTTCAATTTCTTTGAGTTGTTTAAATATTAGATCTTTCTCATTCTGGGCTTCAGCACCTTCGTTGCCTGTTAGATCGCTCTGGCGATTGACCAATGCCCGTTCTCGGTGTTCAATGTAGACAGAACGTAACCTCAGAAGCTTATCCCTGCTCCATTTATAAATTATTATATAACAGTCAAAACCCTGCTCAGGTCCACTGGTTAGGTGCCAGATGAAGGGAGTCTTAGGAAGATACATAAACAGGTTAAGGTGGTTTGAAAGTTCTGTAAAAAAGTATTTGTTTAGATATTCCTCTATCGATCGTCCAAGCATTGAATAAAAACTGGAATATTGAGCCATGCTGAAGCCTTTTTCTCTAAATTTATCCTCGATTCGGTCAAGCAGGACTTTTTCTCCTGCATTGGGAACTAATGGGATAATACCATCATCATCTTCCATGAGAATTTCTTTTATCATGTCAGCGAGGAATTCCAAAGCTATAGTATTCATTCTTTGCTTCGGAATAACGGAACTCTTTTTGAACCAATACCATACGTTGATGGGATTTACCTGATGGCGAAGACAGAATTCTTCAAGATTGTTATTGCTCTGGTAGAGTGTTGGAAACTCACTTTCGACAGCTCCCAGTTCATCTACTGAAAAATCTTTAATTGGAAGAGATTCTATAAAGTCTATAATATTATCAAGTGAAAACTCTTTGCTTGATTCTTTTTCCTCTAAATAAGCAGTCCTGGCTTCGGCGCTCACAGGAAGGCTCCCAATACTCTCACCTTCTTTGGCAAGCACCATTGACTTGTCATGTTCATTGAGTTCAAAAACTTCAAAGAGTGTCGAATTTATTATAGACTCATTAGATATCACCTGAGCTTTAAGCCAGTTTTCTGAATTAAGATGTTGCTTTATAACACGCTCAAATGAGTTATTTTTTGAAGAAAATAGAGGACTCTTTTCGAAATTATTATTTACTATAGAGAAAGATTGTAAGTGTTGTTCTATGTCATGGTTTATCTTTGCAAGTTGTTCGACTTGTAACTCTGGATTCTGTTTAGGGTATGCGAAAGGAATCCTTTTTAGATCACCTTGAGTAGTATTTACTGTTGGGTTAAGGCAATCGATTAAGTAGGATGAAAATTTTGAGTTAAGAAATCCCAAAACAAAATAAATGTTCATATAATTCTTTGGTATAATTCCTGGTCCACCTCCACTAATGATTTGGTTTGGTTCAAGGTATCTAAAACACGTTCCTTTAGAGCCACTACTGGAGTACGTGATCCCAGCTTTGTAATATAATTCTTCATTTTGCGGTCTAGACTTGAGCTTACCTTTAGAGTCTTTGAAGTTTTTAAGATCTCTACCATTTTCCTCCCAGTTAACTAGTAACCAGTTATTACCATACCATTTTTGGAATGAACCTCCTTTGGGATAATAAAACCATTTTTTTTGGTCTATATCATCTTTAGCTATTCTGGATTCATCGACTTCCCACCATAATCGACAAAATCTTTCATTAAAGCCTGTTACTAATCCTTGTGCCACATGTTGAACTTCTTCAAGATCTGCCACCCCAAACTTCTCTCTGAACTCATCAGAAATCCAGTAAATAAAAGGCCATGATTTTATTATTTTGAGCTTTGATTGGGGAATTATATGGTTATGTTCATTATCAACACTTGCAATATAATCATCTAAAGCTTTTAAACAGAAATCCTTTTTATATTTCTCGTTGGGGGTTCGTGTATATTGATCAAGCGAAACAAACCATGCATTTTGTCCTTTAGATGATTTTTCCAATACATAAAATGCCGGATCAACCATAATAGAACCAAAAAGATTACTAAGGCTATAATCAACAAATAAATTTATGTGTGTCTTATCAAGAATAAACTTTCTAACATCCTCAAATGTTTTTATAAACATAAAGGTTCTGGGATGAATCATAGCAATTTTTCCATTATCTTCTGCCAACTCGTAGCACCTCTTGATAAAAGTAGCATAAAGATTTGTATTAAACTTATAAGGTTGTTTATAGTTGTTATCGATAAAACTTTTAAGTTCAGGTCCAAAATCAGAACTGTCGGTATAAGGAGGATTAGCAGTTGCTACATCATATTGAGTGGTCATTATTTCTAAAAAAGTTATTGCATCTCTAGTCTTGCTGGTAAGGAAGGTATTACTTTCTGTTCTCGCATATTGTTCCACTGCTGTTTTCAAATTGTCAAAAAATGAACGTGCAAATAATTCTTCCTGTTTAATGTCGTGTTCAAGAAATAGTTCCTGCTGAATTTGTTCTGTCTCTGAATCATTATCAGAAAATAATGTTCCCTGTTCTATACTTCTTTGCTGTGTTAGTCTCTTCATTTTGGCTTTTATTTTTTCATCAAGCCTGATCAATGATCCAAATTTATAAGCAAATCTTAGATCACTCCATATTTCTTCTATGAGCTCTTTCTGGCTTCGCCCCAGATTAGTATTACCTTCAAAAATATGACGAACGTCTGCATAATCAGGTAGAAAAAAGTCCGATGAAACAACCTTAAAGTTCAGTTCCTTGATAGTTCTGCGTTTCTTGCGGGCTTTGATGAATAAACCTAGTTGTGCAAGCTGTATAGCCCGGTCATCAAGGTCAATACCATGCAGATTATTTTCAATGATGAGTTTTGGGATTTCTGTTTCATCATAATCAGCTCCGAAGTTTTCGATCTGATCAAGATAAAGCTCGTAAAAAAAGTCAAACGCATAGAGTAGAAAGTTTCCTGATCCACAGGCAGGATCGATTAATCCAACCTCATGCAGTTGTTTTGGTGTTCTGATTTGAGTTTTAGGTGCATTGGCTATTTTATAGCGATTTTTGATTTCTGAGTCGGGATACATCTCAAGATAGAGTTTCCCTAATGAATTTTCTACCAGAAACTGTACTACCCAGCGTGGTGTGTAAACCTGCGACTGAAGTGAGACTTTATTGTACTCTGTTTTAGCTTTACTTTCTTTAAACTCTTTCTTTTTAGAGTTGTTATAACTTTCATACATCCATCCAAGTACATCATCACTCTGCCATATATCACTGTCAATCTGAGAATCTTTTTCCACATCATTAAATGTGTCAATAATTTCATTAAGGCTAATAACATCAGGAAGAAGTGCATAGGGATAACTTTTACTGTAAAGAGGGAGTGTTGCCCCCAATTCATTGAATGCATGTTTGATATATTCACGGATGCCTTCCAGTTCTTCTTTTCGCATTTCAGGTTGATTTTCCAACCATGCTTTGTGTCCAAAGGAACGGTCACCATGTTCTGATTGCTTTATCAGTACAGGTGGAAATAAATTGGCTGCCTCCATGACTTTCACTGCAGCAAGGCGGTTGAACAGAGTAAATGTCAGTTCATCAATCAGTTTTTCCCGTGCACTTTTATAGTCTCCTGTTTCACCAATATGATTGTTGAGCATTAAATCAAAACGCAGTCTCTTCGGTCGTAATTCCTCCGGAATCGTATCGAGTTCGATATTTTTTGTTTTGCCTATGCCGAGACGGGCAAAACTTTTATCAAAAGCTGACTCTATTAGCTGTCTAATTGTATCTACATGTTCTGAAAGTTTCATTATTTTTATGCCTTGATTAAGTTTCTATGTCCAATTCAATTTCTTCATCAGGATTGGCAGCAGCCAATGAGGTTAATTGAGTAGTTAAAAGTTTTTTATAGTCACGAACAGTCATCAGCTTGCCAGCAGGGACATGAAATCTAACTTTTCGTGGTTTTTTAGGTACTGGGGGCAGGTCGGGATCGTCAGGTTGCGTTTCAGTAGGAGGTTTTTCCTTAACAAAACTACTTTGAATAATAATAAGCTCACTTTCTTTTGTAGGCGCAAGAGCAGTATAATTAAGAATGTCTGAAAGCGAATAACCACAGTTTTTACAGGTTATAGAATACTCAAGTAAAGGTTCCATTACTATTCTATCAGAAGAGTATTGTTTAAGTTTATTAAGTTGTTTAAAATTATATGTATTTAACTCCAGTGGATAGTTCTGTTTCAGATTACGAATAGCAGAATCAACTTTTCCCTCTAGTTGCTGATAACAGTTAGTCATACCCTTGGCAGCATTCTTAATCAATGTAAAATAGCGGTCTTTTACAAGTTGTACCTGTTGTTGCAATTGATTAAAATTTCCTACCATATCCTGTTTATATAACCTGGAAAATTCATCTTTAGCTTCTTGAATAGTATCATCTTTTCGATCTGCTTTTTTTAATTCAACTACTACATCATCAATGAACTTTTTGTAAGTACTAACCTTGGAGAAGTTCTTTTTTATAAACTTTTGTGCTTTAAGAATAGTCTTTATTGATGAATTGAACTTATCATCACTTGAAAGTAGATATTCAATTTTCTCTATGTAGTTATTCTCCGTAACCTTTCCCGTATATTTCTGCAAAGTAGATTTCTGCTCAGCAACATTCTGAAAAAGTAAATCAAAATTAGAAACCGTATCTTTTAACGTTTTCAAAGCCCCAATAAAATGATCAGCCATAAAACCAACACTATAAGCAAGATCGAAGTCATTGGTATTCCAATCTACTTTCTTACCAGTATGATGTTCTATTTCTAAATCCATTAGTAACTGAACAGCCTGGCTTTTCTGTAAAGCTGTAAGAGTAGCTGTAATTGACTTAAAATCCGTAGACTTAAATTTAGTAGCATTTGTGAATGCTTCATGTACTGCTTTGTTCTCATGAGTAAATATTGGATCATTTCCACTATACTTGACTGAGAGACGTCCCGCCCGCAGAAGTACAGCCAAAGTTGAGGAGATAGTACCAAAAGAATATTTCCATGGGGGACCAGATAAATCTGACTCAATAGTTTTCCCATCAGTGTATCTTAATTTAATTTTACCATTGATTTCCTCAACTACTTTTAGGTGATCACCAGTGAAATTCCCATGCCCGTCAAAAAAACGGTAATCGTCTCCGGAAAAAAGGCTGCTGAGGTTTTCTTTTCTTGTACTAAATATTTTTGGAATTAAACTCTCAGACAGTTGTGTGGATAGTCTTTTGGTAAATATGTTTTTAATAAGTTTTCTCTGAGTGTCATTCGTTGTCATTTTGAATGTATCATTGTTCAGCAAATATTCATCATACATGTATATCAGTGATGCATTCTTATAGGCATCCTCAATTTTTATGCGCAGTTCTTTTTCTTTCTCTTCACGAATAGTTGTAAAGTCACGAACAATTTCTTTTCTATTCTTATCTGTTTCATTCCTTGGATCATTTTCAACTTCTTTAAGGCGATATATTTCTACGATAAGCCTATCAATTTGAGAAAAGTTTTTATTGTCAGGAATCAATGTTATTAGATCTTTCTGGTACTGAGTTTCCATTTTTCTCTGTTCAATAAAGTCCTGTCTGTCCTCGCTGATATTGAGTAAACTGTAAACAGTCAAATTTAAATGCTTACTTCCGGGGTTGCTCAATTCATCACCCTGATCAGACATTACACTGAATTTAAATGTTTCAGCCCCATCGTTGAAAACTGCCACTGGATTAAATAGTTTGTTGTTTTTTATATGATTAACTAAGAACCTTTTTTTATCGTAAAGTTCAACTTTGATACCTTTCATTTCATCCAAAAGTTTTGCCTCTAGATCTGATGTTATTTTGTAATTATTATTCGAAAGCAAAAGGACTTTAGCTTCAATCAACAATAATAGAGCCTCTTTAATTTTTGGCTTAATATGATAATATGTTGTGATGTCAGAAATATAATTTTTAGTAATGTTCTCTATTGTTGGTGATATAACTACTGAATCAGAAAGTATATGTATTGTTTTGAGAAGATTTTCACCGTTAATGTCAGAATTTGATTCATTCAATATTTTGCGGGCTGTATCGTATTTATTTACAAGCCATATAGGTGGATCAGTTTGAGCTTCAGTGCAAACTGCATAGGCAGGAGTAAATGAATAGAGTTCTTTATCACGCATTTGCTTGCGTAATACATCAAATGTGGTAATAATCATGCCACGGGCAGCTATCTGTGTAGCAACCAAAGAATTTGAGCTAAAAAGAAACTTTTGTAGTATATCAAATTGGTATTTGTGAAAAGGATAATATGTTGCAAATTCTTCTGCTGATGTTGTTTTTGTAGGGAATGCAGACTTCAAATTTGTTGCATCAGATACAAGTCCTTCATTTTTTTTATAATAATTAATCAACTTTTGATAGAATACATCCTTTTTCTGAAGAAGGCGGGTACGGATGATAACATCTACTTCTGAAGCTTCTAAATGAATTTTAGTTTTGAAACGATCAGTAACCTTAATAAGTTGGGATCGGTTAACATTAGCATTATTAATAACATCATCCAACTTTTCCTGAGCGATAGCAATGGTCCACACTTTTTTGCTGATGCTCGAGAGTGATTCGCTGATTCCTTCCAGGTCAAGTAAAGTGAATTTTTTCTGTTTAACTGCTTCACTTGCTTCATCAAAGATAAAAACAACTGTTTCATCTGTTTTAAATTTTAAATATTTTTCCAATTCAACTTTAAATTTACTGGCAGAAAAATCATTAATCGCAGAGCTATAAACATTATATGTATCAGTATAATCAGATTCGCTATATCCCATTTCTGAAAAAACTTTTCTCATTGCTTTTGCTACAAGTCGGTTACTTTTTTTTAATTCATCCCATTCTTGACCTTCGAGTCTTACTACTCTTTTTTTAAAATCATCATATTTTCCATCTATGAACAAATCAAATTCCATATAACCGTAAATGTCATCTCTAAATCCCAAATTCTTCAGTAAATTAACAAACAGAGTAAATGCTAATCCTTTATCTGTATTCTGTTTCGCAATATCTAAAAAGACAACACGACTATTTATTGCATCAAGGTTTCTAATTGAATTCTCTATCAGACTTTCATCAGATACACCCTTAAGACGTGGAATAAACCTATCTCTTGCCGAAGTACCATTAATTATTGAATTTGCAATAATATAACCCAACATCTTGCCAAAATAGGATTTTCCAGATCCATAAAACCCAGATAACCAAACACCTGTTTCTTTTATGTTTGAGGTAAATTGGTTAGTGAATTTGTAGAGGTGACGTCCAATTCCCTCAGTAACAATATAGGACTCTATTTCCTGCTGAATCTCAATCTCTGAATAATCCTCAAGATCGATTACATTCTTTATATCTTCTTGAAGATCTAAATTCAAAATGTCGTTTATCTTTGTCATGTACAGCTCCTTATTTCACTAGCGTGCAGCGGTATTTCGATGCAGGTTTATAATTCAAAAAATAAATGTTACCATCTTCATTAATGCGAGATGGATAAAATATTACTAATGGATGTCTTAGGTTCATTACAATTCTATTCTCCATAATATTCACATTTTCTATTCCTGTTCCATCTAAACAACCAGTTCTTATTAGGAAGGGAACTTTATTATTTAAGCAAGCTTCCTCAATTCTACTTATAATCATATTAAATAGATCTTCAGAAGGGTCATCTGAGTGAAAAACTAAATGTGGTGTATCTTTAAAATCATTGTAGTAGTTTTTGAATGATTCCCAACTATCTTTGTCAATAAATTTTACCAACAATTCACTCATATCAATAAAAGTAGCGTTCTCTAAATAAATATCTTTAGCTTTTTGTATATAAAGGTATTCCTCATTGGGCAAATAGGAAAATAGGATGCTATTTCCTCCATTTGCCTGTCTTCTCAGTAGATCTTGATTAGCAATATGAAAACTAAGATCTTCAAATTTCTGTCTATTATCTGTTATATAAGGCATCGCAAATTCCTTTAAAGCTTTTAGTTAATTCGATGTTCAATGCTATACCGTTGTAATTCATATTAAAAAAGCCTTTCAGAGAGAGTTTTTTAAGCCGATCCTGAATATCCTCTGAAGAGATAAAGCTAACAGGCAGCAACTCGTTAGTCAGGATATTACTGGCGTTTGGAGAGAACAATTTTGCAAAGTAAAGAAAAAGCACCTGTGCTTCTGAAGAAGGCCGTATATGTGTGAATGATTTAATGCGCCCAGAGGTTACAAAATCAAGTTTGGTCATTAAACTCAAATACTTTGTAGCTATTCGATAAATTGTTTCTTCAGACCAGTTTGCTTTGGTAGTTTTTCCTTCTTCCTTTTGTATTTCTTTTATATAGACCATAATGTCGTCTGCAGTAATAGCTACTCTACCCGAGTAGTATATTTTTATAAAAATATTTGAAGTAACTTCTCTTATTAATCTATTGTTTAGTGAGAGATGCCAAAGCAAAACAAACTTCTTATCCTGGAACGATATTCCTTCTTTAAAAATTGAACAGATTAGATCTTTATGTTTTTGGTTAAAAAACTTAAAAATAGATCTCTTGATAGCCCAAGATACTTTTTTTCTACCTTTTTCTGTTCGTATATCAAATATATTTTCATCAAGAATAAGTTCGTCGAGTTTTTCTTCGTTTTGAAAAAACTCTTCAATTACCTTATAAATAATGCTATAGTCCTTAAGACCTGCAATATCTTTTATTGTGGTATCATAAACATCAAATTCTGCTATTTTATTCAATTGTTCCATTGATTATTATTTATCCTTTTTATTTTTATCAGTGTCATTTCCATCTGTTGCATATCTATTTGTTCTATTTTAAATATTTGGAAATAGTCTATATGAAAATTCTTTTAACAGTATTATCCAGCTCTTTAACATTACCAAGCCAATCATGTTTCCCTGTAATAAGTATATTTCGAACTTTTAACACTATTTTATCCCATGCTTTTTCAGCCATCTATGAAGGTTAGCTTCTGTTGTCTTATATCTGTTTGCTATAAACTTCTGAGTTGAACCATTTTTGATTAAGGCTATTATTTCAGGTCTAAATTTATCCAGTTTGCTTTTTCCAACTCCTCTTGGACGACCAAGCTTAACGCCAGCTTTTCTTCTGGCAGCTAATCCTTCTTTGGTTCTGAAACTGATTGATACTCTTAAATTGAACTTCAATTAATAATCCCAAATTATCATGTATATTTATAATACAATTAACATGACTATAAACATAATCAGGTTTACAATATCTCTCTCTAACATTTTTCATACAAAACAAGGTTATTTTTATTTCTTTTTTTGAGTACAAAACAGAGCTATAAGCTCGCTATCAGGTACTTTGTAATTTAAATTAAGTGATGATATCTCTTCTCTTAATATTTTATTTGCTTTGTCTATAAAGTTATTTGCTTTTTTGCCAGTCTCTTCAAGAACCTCTGAAGAAGATTTGAATATTTCTTTATTAAAGGGGATTTTATTCAATATTTTAAGCAGTTCCCAGTCAAACATTAAATTATTACTTTCAGCAACACCGACGATAATGCTCGGTTTTACATTGTTTGCAGTAACCCTATCCTGTATCCTAAAAACAGCTATACTTTCAGGTAAATACATTTCGGGAATAACAGTAATAACATCATCATATTTTTTTGCAGTTTCCAGCGCCGTATTAACAACCTTATTACCAACTCCAAGTATCTTTTCACTATTCTTAATTCTGGAAAATGTCATACATTCGTACTTTCTTCTAACAGCAATACTCGTTCTCCAATTATCGGGAGTTTTAAATGTAAGTAAATTCTCCGTTTTATCGGGCCTGCGATTATTCAGATGCAGTGCCAACTCAAAAAAAGGTTGTAAATCCGGAAGATCTACTTTAGGTAATGATTTTGAAACCTGTTTAAAATCAAACTGGGCAGAATTTCCTACTATAGCTTTAACTGCTTCTACAGCATCATCTCCTCCGAAGGTCGCGGTCTTGCTGTCAAACCACGACTCTAAATTTTCAGGTTTAATCCCTTGAGACTGTGAATAGATATCCCGAAACATTTTAGGTGTTGTCATACCTAAAACTAATTGCTGAATATCTTCTGATTCATCCATAACATTATCAAAAGCCTGACTAACATTTTCCAATTTATTGGTTAGGATCTCCCATATTCTGCTTTCAACAGTTGACGGATTTCTAAAATTAGTAACTTCAACCTGATGTTTTTGCCCATATCTGTTTAAGCGGCCAACACGCTGATGTAATCTCATAGGGTTCCATGGAAGATCTATATGAATAAGGGAATAACATTTCTCCTGCAAATCGATTCCTTCACCTGCAGCTTCGGTTGCAATTAAAAATTGAATCTCTCCACTATTAAACTTTTCTGCTGCATCTTTTCTTGATACTTTAATGTCGACAATTTCACCATCAGGCATTTGAACATTTGATAGCTTCTCATCTCCATTGATAAATAGAACAGAGTTCTTCCCATATTTCTTCATGAGTCCACTTAGCATAAGAGCCTGCGTAGCTTTATATTCAGTAAAAAATAAAACAGAACGGCCATTAAAATTTGTTTCAACTGTTTTCATGATCTTTAATATTTTTGTTTCTTTTTCTATCTCCAGAGCCAGCGAATATAAGTTTTTAAGTGCATCTATTTCATTCTCCATTAATTTTATCATCTGCTCTGGCAAGGATTCCTCTAATTCAGCAACTTTATCACCTTCAAGGTTTTCTTCAGCCTTTAGATATTTTTCATCAGAAGCTGAATTGACTTGTGATTGTAATATGTCATGAAAATCCCCTATTTTGTTAATTCTATTTTTCAATGCTTTTCTAATTGCCGCTACGGAACTGGATGCTAATTTCTGCATTGAAATTAATACTAACATAACTGCAGAGCCCTGGTTTGTACCCAAAGATCCTGCATATGCCTGACCTGTCAGAATAAATTCACTCAGAGTATCATAAAATTTTTGTTCTTTTTCCGAGTATTCATATGTTTCAGACTTAACGATCGGCCGTTTAAATAATTTATTCCCATATAAGTCTGTTACATTATATTTATTATTTCGTATCATTACATCTTTTAATAGTTCTGCTTGAGAATCAAGGGACTTGCGAGGATCGAATACGTCAGGTTTAAGAAGCTTTAATAAAGCTAAAAATCCGAAATTTTTGCCTCGATGCGGAGTTCCTGTAAAAAAAACCATCGATTTGATAGTTTCAGCATCTGATAATTTTTTTATTACATTATAACCTAAAGTAAATCCCTTTTGCTGATCAGCATTTAAATGGTGTGCTTCATCGACAAAGACCATGTCCCAAACTCCACTATCAATAATTGTCTGGATTCGATTATCATCTATTCTTAAAGTCTGTAAAGAGGCTACAACCTGGTTTTCACCCTTCCAAAATATTTCATCACTTATTTCACTAACAAATTTTGTGAGTCTAATGTCAAACATAGAGTTCATTCTATCGCGCCATTGATCTACCAGAGATGCAGGAGTTATTATAAGTAATCTCTTAATTTTATTATTAGCTATTAAAGGAGTAAGAATAAGTCCAGCTTCAATTGTTTTACCAAGTCCTACATCATCGGCGACAATCCATCGAGTTGGATATTCACTATTCACCTGTTTACAAACCCATAACTGGTGTGGTAGTAATTCAATTTTTGAACAAGCAAAAACTCCCCATGTATTATTTATTGATTCTATGGTTTCCGCCTGGACTTTATTCAAAACAGGAAGGGGTAAATCCCAATTTGAAGACTCTATTTTATCTTCAATAGAAGAAATTATTTTAACATCAGATTTTTCACATTCAATAATTTTACCTTTATCAAAACGGCAAACAATAGTTTGCCCCATATCAGCAATTACAATTCCAAATCCAAACTGTATATGTTTAATTTTTTTATTCTGCATATAAATTTACCTCTTTTTCTAAGCCAAATTTTTCTTGTAATTTACGATCATCTGCTATCATATGAAATGGAATATCAAAGCACTTATTAAAAGTTGCCTTTTCTTCATCCAACTTCTTAACTAAAAATGTATGAATATCAATAGAATAATTTGAACCATTATTTGAGAAGTCACATCCTAATACTTCAAATATATTTCTTACACGTCTTACAGGTAAATAACAATGTTGATAGATACATTTATTATTAATTATATTATTTCTCATAAGCTCCCGAATAACAAAATGACTACCTATTCCTAAGAAAGGCTTTATTGGGTAGGTTTTTATCCCACCGCCTTGATAATGTTTACTTGTTTTTGTATTTAACATTTCGCCCAGCGTAGTAGTCTGATCAAATTCATGATTACCTAAATTTAGGATTACCTCTATGGTATCTTCAAGGTTTATTGATAGAACTCGTAAATCACATATTCGATATATCCATTGATGGTATTTTAGTGAGTTAATAGATTTGTTAAAATAACTATCAAAGCAACGAAGAGCATTCCAACTTTTATCATCAATCAAACTTTCTAACCATTTATTCTTATTTGATTCATTTATAAAATTACGGTTAGTTCCCGTTTTAGTTCGACCAATTCTTTGTAATGTTCCTAGTAAAATAAAATTCAGCCATGCCAGTTTTTTTTCCTTTATATCCTGTAAATCATTTTCCAATCTGAAAAAATGACCATCAGGGTAGACTTTACCTTCATAACTTTTTATCTGTTCTTCTTTATTGTCCTTCCACCAATTATAGATATTCGATAATATTTCTTCTGGGGAAGATGTAAGTTCTATATAGTCACCATCTTCAGGTTCATCTTCTTCAGGTTCATCTTCTTCTGAAAGATGGTTTATGCGATTATATTCAGTTATAAACTCTTTAAAAGACGTACCAGTTAATCCTAAAATATAACTCTTTTGGGGATCTTCAAAATTATTAAATAATTCTGAATCAATTTGTAATTTTGATAACCATGTGTGACCACAATTTTCTTTAAGAATAATTTCAAGCTTTGCATCCCTCTTATGTATAACATAATTTAAAAATGCTATTCTTTGCTTATCCTCCTTAAGTTCTAGTCCCCAGTTGATTATTAGCTCTCTTTTAGTATTAATATCAGTTTCTCCCTTACAAAGCCTGAAAAACTGTAAATATTTTCCTCTATATTTATCTGAAAGAACATTATTCCTAGGTGCAAATTCATATAGAAATTCTTCCTTATCCGTAACTAAATCGGTAGAAATGATGAAACTTCCAACATTCGTTTTGAATTTCAAAATCCTGAATCTTTCAAGCAATTCTTGGTATTCAGTGTGGTACTCCTCTTTTGTAAAAAGTGAGTTATTATCGTTAAAAATCGATGTTAGCTGTTCTATTTTTTCAGATGAAACTTCGTTATTATTTTCTAAAATCAAATCTAATAAATCAAGAATTTTAAAAGTTTTAACATTTTCTATAACTCCTGAAATAGTACCTTTAATAACACTTCCTGAAGGATAAATTTCACTAAATTTAGTACTGCTTAAGCATCTAAAAAGTTTTTCCTCCGCAGCAAGAATACCTGTCACTCTTTTTTTAATATTCGAAGTAGAAACAAGTTTTTTGTACATTCCCCAGAGTCTAGAAGGTATTATAGCCATTTCTTTAATGATACAGGTATAAAATCCTTCATTACCCCAGACTATATCATAAAGCACCCTGCTACCCTTGAATTTAGTATGATTCAGAGCATCCAATAATGAAGTAAAAAAAGTGTATGCTGTAATGTTTAAACCAAGTTCTGCTGAGAAATTACCCCAGTTTTTAATTTGTTTAATAAACTCATCAAATGCGGTATACAAATTGTTAGAGATTTCTATATCTTTCCCTTTTTGATCTTCTGCTAGACAAGATCGTCCAACATCTAGGCTAAAGCTTCCATTAATAGCAAAACCTATACCATGTCCTTCTCCTCTTAAAGGTGTAGTGACCCAGATATTGTGTATATAATCAGGGAGCGATACTATCCCTTTATTTGTATCTATGGCGAAGAGAATAGATGTTTTGTCCTTCTTGAGTAGTAAATATTTCAATTCAAGTTGAGAATCATCTATAGGAAAAGAAAGTAATCCAGTATATATATAACGCATATTAGAACAAAGTTTTGGAGAAAAATAAAGACAAAATGTAGTATCAAAATTTTTATATATAAGTGATGAGATCTCATGAGAAAAAATTAACTGAACAGGTACTTGATTAAGAAAATCTTCCAAGGATTCATTTATTTTATCTTTGTTTGAATTTAAATAAATAATAGTAGAAGATAATTCTCGTTTATATTGGGATGTTACTTTAATCAATGGTTCTTTTTCTTCTTCTTTTAGAGATTCCGGAAAAAATCCACCAAGAATTTTAAATGCTATATTGTCAGAAGAAATAACCTTAGGTTGATCACAGAGTAAATATACACTTTTAAAACCTAAACCAAATTTACCTGTTACTTCATTATTATTATAACCTTTATCAGAAAAAGAAAGAAGAAGCATTTTCTCCAAATCTCTATGAAAGTTATTTTTCTTTCCCTCACTTGAATCAAATCCACTTGAAAAATCCTGAAAATAATTAATTGGTCTTCCATGATGAATAAAACTGATATTATCTTCGTTAATATGAACTATAAATTCTGCCTTTTCTTTGGTTTCTATCTTCATATCTTTTAATTCAATATATGCATCATCTGCATTTTGAAAAAGTTCATAAGGGATAGAAGACAACCTGTACTGATATTGCAAAATTTTTTCTTTAACTGCATTCAAAGCTTCTTCAATAAAATTATCTACATTATTTGTGATAAGTTCTCTAAAGGAATTTATACAGGCATCCAATTCTTCATTAGCCCACTTCTTGTCTAAAAATTTTATTTGGTCTGGCATCTGTTCCGCCATCTTATAATCATAATCACTATACGTGTTTAACATAACTTGAGAGGAACGAAGGTTCCCCAACTGCCTTAAATAGAACTGGCCATTACGAAGAATTAAACTTTGAACAACATCAATTTGCAGTTGTTCAGTAGAAGAAGCTTTATTCAGCGCATATTCTATCTTAGGGGTTTCCTGATGATACACATTTACTAGTATCTCTAAAATTGTTCTTTTTAGTATTTCGCTAATTTCTTGTTTTTTATAATGATTTACATTAAGCCTTCTAAAAGAAATTTTATAAAAATGCTGCCAAGTGTCATTTGTATAATTTTTTTTACATTTTATATCACCAATAATTATTGAAGAGAAGTTATCTTCAATAACCTTCGCTTTAAAGGAATCTCCAAACAAGTTTAATATATTTATTCGTTCATCGTCACCGGATATAGATATTTCAAAAAAATGGTTATCCATTAAATATTTCAAAGCCTTTTTCTTGTCTAGAATAGGTTCTTTGGGTATAGAAAAAACACCATGAGTATCATCGATATTGCCTTTAGGAATATTATTGTTCCAGTTTAACTTTTCTCTAAAGTATTCTACAGATCTACCAAATAAATCATTTGCAAGACTCAGTAAATCTTCATCATTATTTCCGAGCAGGGCAAGAACACCAGCTATAAAACATTTATCAGTACTTGCAGCTAATTTTTTAAAATATTCAAGTACCCCCTCATTTTTAAAATCTTTATAAACTTGTCCATTCGTCACAACATCTGATAACAAGTTTACAATTTTAGTGTTTGTTTTCAAAATTTTCAAAATGGAACTATTAGCAAGACAATAATCACTGATACCTTTTGCATCAAAACCTAACTTTTCGGCAGAAACCCAGTCTCCTTTTTTATTGCGTAAAAATAATCCTTTTAAATCTATGACTTCAAAGCTTTCATTATTAAGTAATTCATAAAGATAAAGCTCAAATAACTCTGTTATATTGTCTTGTTTTGTTAAGTCTTCAATATTCATATGTGCTTCTTTTAAGAATAAAAGAATGTTCTTTATATATGACTTAGGCAGAGGTTTATTTACACTATCAAAGAAGGAGTTGAGAACCTGATATCCGTATTCCCGATATAATTTAGATAAAACTTCGATGATAGGTAAGGTATCTGTTGGTAGGTTTTTAAAAGTAGATATCAGGTTTTCAATACGGTTTTTATTTAATTCAAAGCGTCCAATATTATATTTGTCTTTATCTTCTAACAGCAACCCTAATATTTCTATAGCTGCTTCATCTGTTTCAAGTAACTCTTCCTTGAGATAATTAAATGCGTCTACTACCTTTTTGACTTTATCATCAATATGACTAACACACAAATAAGCTGGCTGGGATTCTTCTTCAATTATTAATTTAATATTATTTTCAATAAAAGGTAGATTAATTATTTCAGTACAATTTTTTTTCCCATATACAGTAGGTAACCAATGTTTATTTTTTATTGTATTGATAAGATTGTTTGGCAATGTCTCTGATGTACTATATACGTGCTTAAATGCAACCATTATATCATCAAGGAATATATCTGTTTCATGGAAATTAATCATAATTAAACGTAAAATATTCTGAGCCGAAATTGATTCAATCGTATTATTATATTTTCTTAAAATCTCAATATCTTTGGGAACTTTTATAAATGTTATATTTGATAGAAGTATTTTAGATTTTTCGTATTTTTCATCAGTATCTAGAAGGACATTATCTGTGTGACAAATTGAAATCTCTTCATTATCTATAGTTTTATGTAATGGAAGTTGCTTCCACAAGTCTTCATCTTCAATAGATTTCAATAAAGTTACTCGCTCAATTTCCGTCAAAGAAAATTCAGATAACCACTCGCAGCCAGTTTTTCTTATAAATTTTTCCAAAAATGAGTTGTTAATATTTACTATCCCCAAGTTTCCTTTATTCTCTTCAGTAATAATATTAGTGACCTCTGAAGGCACCCATCTCCAATTCTCATTAGATTGATGAAGAGTTTCTTTTATTACTCTGCTCAGTTTAATCTCTTCGTTCCAACTACTTTGCTGTAGAAGCATTGTATCCCAAATATTCTCAAACTGTTCTCTTTCAGAATGAATTAAGTACCGCATAGACTTCTTATAATTATCTTTATCATAATTCTTTGGACAGCCTAAAAGTTTTATAAACAGATTAACTCTGGAGCTTATACCCTGTAATTCAGGTATTTTCAATAATACATCGTAGCAAGATGTCTTATCTGATGTAGGATTTTTTTCTGCACCAAATAAAATTCTAAAAGGATTATTGTCCTGATTAATTCTAAAGAAATGATTTGATTTTAGAGTCTTATTAAGCAACCCTAAATACTCTGAACCGCCTTTATCCGAAAATAATACGTTGCTATTATAAAGTTCTTTTAATTCTTTCCATGAAAAAACCTTTACTTTGTTAGAAGCGTATTCACTTGCAGAAAAAACTTTATAGTTACTCAGGCATGCAAACTTTTCTTCTAAATCACCTTCAATTTTATCTAATAAAGCAAAAGAGATTGAGGACTTTTCTGTCTTTAGTAAAATAGTATTTCTCTCTAAAACAGAAAACACAGTTTCACACACATCTATAGATAATTCATTGTCTGAATCATGTAAGATAAATTCCGGAAGGAAAAGAATATCAAGATCAATAATTCCATTTAGTAACTTTAAATTCTCCCAGGATATTTTTTTGTTTACTGAAATGAAAACTTCTCCGGGAATATTCTGAAACACTTTAGAGATTTTTGGATAATATTTCTTAAGCTGCATTGTTGTTATATTACACATGCTTTTAAAAAGTGGCTTTAAAATCGACTTAGCTAATTCAATAGAAATATTCCCAATTTGATTAAAGAACAAAATGAGATAGTTTAATTCAGATGGATTACTAAAAGCCGTATTTGATAATTGACTAAACAAATTAATAAATAACTCGTCGTCATCGGAACAATCTTCCGGATATTCACTACTAATATAAGGAAAGTTATAATAGGTTATATTTTTATCGGTAATAATGTCTGATAATTTTGAAAAAACGTTAAATGCTAAAGATATATCCTCACTGTATGAAGGAATCTTAAATACGCGATCCTCTACATCTAACAGTTTCCAGCACCCATACCCTAAATTATTTTCAATACAGTAAAACCATTGATATTGACGCCCGATTGACATAATATTATTTTTAACAATTTCAGTAGACTGTAGCTCCTTGGTCAAATTTTTAATTGCTCCGGGAGGAATATCAGATTTAGTACGTATTAAATCTAAAACCGGCAACAAAAGTTGATATACACCTTGATCTAGCAGTGCTCCATTCCATTTGACTTGAACCTCCCTTTCAAAGTGCTCATCTTCTGTAAAGATATGCCTACGCCCAGAGTCTAAGAAAAAAAGTCCATGGAATAATATTTGGAAATCATATTCACCATCTATTTCTTTAAATAAAATATCTTCTGATAAGGGTAAAAAGACAGCATAATTGACATATAATGCAGCTTTCTGTGAATTTTTTTTGTTTACTTTGATTGTAACAGCACAGTGAGATTCTGCTAGCAGTTTAATGCTATCTCTTCCCTTAAATTTATCAAATACAAATACTTCAGGCCACTTTTCATTTTCTTTTAACTCTAAAAAAACATTATCATCAATATATTTTTCATATCCAAAGACTTGCTGATGGTACAAAGCACCTCTATCAGATAAAGATATATTTAAAATAATTTCTTTTTGATCGCCAACGGTAATACCGTTCGGATAACGACAACTTTGATCATTCTTATTTACATTAAGTGTAGTGAAAGGAGAATCACTTTTAATAGAATCCCATAGGTTAATTTTTTTTAAGTTTCTCATTAAGGGAAGTAAATCAGCTAACTTGTTAAAAGAATTTTCCTTTTTTAAATCGCTCAATAGTGGATACCGGTTGTCATGACTACTCAAAGAAACTATTCCGTTAAGTTGCTCTTTCGTTCTTAATGGAACTATAACTGCAAACCATTTTTGACATTTATGTTCCCAAGTTGATAATTCTTTTTTAAGATAATTATATGCCTTATCAACGTCCTGCCATTCCCGATGCAAGGTCTCTCCAATGCCTGGTTCAAACCATGGACAAATAAGGTCACAAGTAATATTTCCATTTGATGCAGGTTGGTCCGACGATGCAACATAAAAAAATGCTTCACAAATATGGTGGATACTTTTCATTCCAAGTCCAAATCTGCCTATTGAAGCCTTTTCATCTGTTTTGGAACCAGCTCCTATTCGCGTTATTCCAATTTTATTCTCTTCAGTAAATGCTCCATCATCCAAAATAATTAATGAAGGTCCATCAAGCAAGGGGTGAATTCCTTGTTGAAAGTGTTCAATAAAAGCAATATGTAATTCTTCTGAAGAAGCATCATCAGCATTTTGAAATAGTTCTTTCATTATTGAATGAAAATCATATCGATCTTCAAGCAGATCTACAATAGCCCTGACATTGTCATTTTCATATCCTGATGTTCTATTAGTCATTAACTACTCCATCTCAAAATTAAATAATTAGCCCTTACTCTATATATCGCTTTAATAATTATAATCTTCAAAACTTCACGTTTCCTGTACTTCTTCAACTATCAAACATTAGCTTCAATGTTTTGCGTTTGTTGCTATAGACTTCTGGATGAATCCATTATTAAAAATGCAGTTATCTCCCTAATACGCGTTCTTCAAGTTAATCACTTACTCAAATAAAATATTGGTATTCAATAGGTTGAATATTCTAAACAACCTATAGTAATATTATTACGATATCTCAAATAATTCAATACCAATGATTCAATTGACTTGACTATGAACATAATTAAACAAAAGTTGTTTACTTTTGAACTAATCAATAGGGTTAATAATCCTCGTCATTATATAAGCTGATACTCGCAATCTGATCTTTCAGTCCTGAGTCTCGTTCAGTTTTTCTTAAAACAGATGCTTTGAAAACATCATCATTCGCCCAGAGTTCACAGTATTTCTTAGCTCGTGTGATGCCCGTATAAATCAGTTCTCTTGTTAATAACGGTGAATCTTTCTCCGGGAGAATAATCAGTACATTCTGAAAGCCAGACCCCTGGGATTTATGAACGGTCATTGCAAAGACCTCATTGTATGCCGGAAGAACTGAAATCTGTACCGGTTTTAGCTTAGAAGTTCCAGGCTGAGGGAAATATGCTTTTTCAATATTGTTTTCATCCGGCCATAAAATACCTATGTCACCATTATACAATTCAAGCTGCCTGCTATTCTCTTTTATCAGAATAGGCAAACCCTTAGAAGAATTATCTCTGCCAAAGACTATTTTATGAATTATATTATTAATATTTGAAACACCGTATCTACCCAAATTGTGCGAGCAAAGTATTTTAAATTCTGAAAGTATGCTGTATGCTTCTTCTGCAGTTGAAGCATTTATATAATTTTTGAAAGGTATTTTTTCCCCATCAACTAAAATTGTTAAATTGTTTACGTAATCTGTCAGTTTTTCTTCAATGTCAGCAGATTTAGGCAGACGGTGTAACACAAACCCCTTTTTCAGTTCTTTAGCTTTATCCATAACAATATCAACACCTGTACTGTCTACATTATGAACGGCATTTTTAATAAGGCCGATTCCTTCATTATCATCAAACCTGTAGCTCTTTTTCAATTCTACAATACAGTCTGATAAAGGTGTGGATTCATTGTTTATATGCAACCCTGCGTCTACTCCTGTAAATTTATTGTAACATTTAATAAAACTGCTGCTGAAACGGTTTGGTGTACCGGCATCATATATGTTAGCAAGAACAGCACCTGCTTCAACAGATGCTAATTGATCCTTATCACCAAGAATGATTACTTTCGTAGATTGTGATACTGCTTTAAACAGTTTATGGAACATAGAAAGAGAGATCATAGAAGCTTCATCAATTACAAGTACATCAGCTTTTAGTTTATTGTTTTCATCATGCTTAAAGTTGGGAGAAAGATAATTATAACCGAGAAGCCGGTGTACAGTATATGATTCAAGTCCTTCTAAGAGCTCAGTTGTTAAAGTAACCGCAGGTGAGATATTTTTTATTTCATCAGAGATTGATTCCCTGAGTCTGCCCGCTGCTTTGCCCGTCGGGGCGCACAGTTTAATATTTAAATTTGGATTCTTATCAAGCATCATTGAAAGAATAACAGATACAATGGTGGTTTTTCCAGTACCTGGACCGCCGGTAATAAGGACAAAGTTATTAATAAGCGAGGTAAAAATAGCAAGTTTCTGTAAATTCAACTCATTGTCCGGTTCTTTAAAATATGAGGAACAGGAACAAAGAGAACTGTAAGTAAAATTGTCAGCCACTGAAATATCGGTTTTATGATGGTTTACTATTATACCCGCAAGTTTCATTTCAAAGTTCCAATATTTATGAAGGTAGACTCTGTCATATTCATCAAGGATAAGCGGTGTTTCTCTATCTCTGCTTATAATCTGTGCGAATCCTGAAATACCGCCTTTCCATTCATCAAAACCGGGAAGTTTGAACGTCTGCAGCTCATCATCAGCATCTGAGGCTAATTCAGCACCGCCAGTATATATAGGAAATTCACTCGAAGCAAATCTTTTTAAATCCATACATATATGGTCATTTCTAAGGGCCCAGCTGGTCATTGCGGATGTTAGAAACAACAGGTAATTTTCCTCCTGCGCCATTTTCGTGATAAACTCGGCGAACTGAAGGTCTATTTCACTGAAACCATCTCTGTTTTTATATTTTTTAATTTCATTGATGTCCATTATACCGGTCCTTTGCATAAAAGCCTTGATAAACTTTTAACAGTCAGTTCATCAGGTCTGTCGTGAAATATCCCGCGGTGCGACTCCTGATTATCATCAGCACCTCTGAGGAAAATATAATAAATTCCTCCGAAATCTTTTTCGTATGAATAGTCAGCTATCCTGGTTCTCAAAAACTTGTCCAGGGCAGCTGTATATATCAGGTACTGCATAAAATAAAAATGTTTGGCCATTTCAGCAATCATCCCCTTCTGATTAAATCCTCCGGGTGTTCCGTCAAGCTTGTTGGATTTCCAGTCTATAATATAATACCTGCCGCCGTGCCTGAAGATAAGATCGATAAAACCGTTCATATATCCATTGACGCTATCAGAATTCATTTTTGAAAACAAAAGCCCGTCACCAAACTTACTGCAGTAATTCTCCAACTGTTTCTGGAGCTCTTCCAAATCCAGATCCGATATACTGAAATAAAACTCCATTTCAGGCAGTTTATCTATATCTGACATATCTTTAAGTTGAAATCTATCTTCACCCGGCAACTTCGTATTCAATACATTTTTAACCATATCAAATACTATTGTCTGCTGTTCAGGAGAATCACTTAGACCGAATGCAGAAAGTTTGCGGTCAACTATCTTCTTTATAGATTCATCACCTGATGTAAAGTCAATGTTCTCAAATATTTCATGCCAGCAGCTTCCGGTATTTGCTCCTGCAGGAAAATTAAAAATATTAGATTCGGGAAGTTCCTGCAGACCATCCGGAGCAAAAACCTCAGTATCATCAATATGATCTTTGTCTTTTACATCAAAATCATAAGATAGTTTCTGATAATCATCATGAGGAGCCAGTCCTGAAAAACTTGTAACCTTCCAGTTCTGCTCAATAGTTTTCTCATCAGGAATTTCTAACTCCTTCAGGTCCCCCATGATTAAATTTTCTCTTTTATACTTTGCATCATCTGGGAGTACTTTTGTTTCCGTTTCAAGTTTTATACATTCGTCAAGTCTGTTTCCTAAATAAAATGCGATATCTCCGGATCTGATATCTCTACATACATTTTCAAGAATAGAGAACTTCTGTCCTTTTTCAGCGTTATAAACACTACTGTCACCGTATAATAGATAATCAAGAGCACTGCTTTTTTTACTTTTTACATTTCCTGTAATTATGTAACACTGATATTTAGCCCTGGTAACAGCAACATAAAAGAGTCTTAAAAGTTCCTCAAGTTTTTCATCATTACTGCTGTTTTTTGCTTCTCTATCTCCTGAAATATTCATTATACTTTTATGGCTGTTATCATGGAATGAGTTAATGTCTGATTCTTTATGGGGTTTGCCTGTCAGACTCCAGATAAACGGGCAGAATACTATAGAAAATTCAAGACCCTTTGATTTGTGAACCGTCATTATGTTTACTGCATTACTGTCAGTCTCAAGTCTTATTTCGTGTTCATCACTGTCCTTTCTTGTTTCAGAATCTCTCTGAGATGAAAACCACAAAAGAAGGGTATTGATACCTGATTTAGTACTTGTTTCTCTATTATGCAGAATTTCTACAAGGTGCAGTATATTTGTAAGCTTACGCTCCCCGTTCTCGAGTTTAAGCATCCGTGCTCCTGTTTTAAAAAAAGACATAAAGGAGTTAAACATCTCTATAAATGATTTTTCTATCCACAGTTTACTGAACTCTTTGAATCTGCTGAATATATTTTCAAGTTCTTCTGCTTTACTGTTTTCAGGAGTTGAATCAACACAGGAGATATCCTCAGGATGATAACCGATTATCTCGGTAAGAAGAGCACCTCTGATATTCTTCATATTCCCCGGTTCAGCTATACTTCTGATGATAAGCTCAAGCTCTTCAGCTTCCCTTGTATCAAAGACGGACCCTGTAGCCTGTAGAACCGCAGGGATATTAAGCTTTGAAAGTTCGGGTTTCAATGCCGCCGCCTGTCTGTGACTGTTGACCAGAACAGTAATATCTGAAGGTTTTATTTTTCTGGGAGATTCACCTTCAGATTTTATTGCTGTATTACTTATAAGCAATTCATATATTTCAAGTGCAGTGCGCTTACAGCATTCCCCCATAAAGGATGCTGCACTGTGCTCTCCGTCTATCAAAATAAACTTTAAAGGCTGATTATCTTCTTGTCCATCGACAAGAAGTTTGTTGTTAGCTTCATTACAAGTTACATCGAAGTATTCAATATCCTTATTTACAAAAGGATTGCCTTCATACTGAAATGGATCAAACAGAGAATTGACCGCCCTGACCATCAGGCCACTTGACCGGTAGTTTTTAGAAAGTGAATTAATGCCTTTTGAGGAGTGAGCCTTTTTTGCCTCTTGATAAGTATAAATATCCCCTCCCCTGAATGAATAAATCGCCTGTTTCGGGTCTCCTACAACAAATACAGTCTCATCATCATCCATAAAAATTCTACTGAAAATCTTATACTGAATAAAGTCTGTATCCTGAAACTCATCAATGAGAGCAGCCTTGAACTTCAGCTTAATCTGCTTGAGAAGCGGACTGTCCACTTTGGATATTTCAGTATATACATCTTCAAGAAGACCGTCAAATGTCTGAATATTATAAAGTTCCTTGCGCCTCTTATACTCTTTGATGAAATATTCTATACATTCATACCTGATATAGGTTTTATATTTTTTGATAAGGTCATATAATCTTTCAGCTTCATCAAAGAATGGATGTTCAGGCTTAGTACTCTTTTTCAGTTGTGCTTCGTTATGAAGGTATCTTTTTGAAAATTTTTCCAATGAATCAAGTGCTGCTTCATTAATATCGCCTTTAATCAGTTTTTCTATATTATCACAGTGTTCTGCTAAATCATCAGCCCCGTAGAAACCTTTTTTAGTTGTAAGCTTTGATACTGCAAGAAGCTGCACAATAGGGTCTCTCTCCCATGTACTGCTTAGATTCTTAAATGACTCAGGAAGTGCTGCAATATCCTGCTCATTCGGTTTTTGGGGAGTTACTTCGGTATTTGGAGCAGATGAAAATTTCTGGATAAACCACGACAGACTTTCCGGGGTAATCCTGTTATAAACTGCAAGCGTATTATAGACATAGTCGCAGTTATAGAATTTAAGTCTCCAGAAGTCCTCTACTATATCATCAATTAAAAGACCTAAATTAGTTTCAAGGTCAACATTAAAGAGAATACCGCTTTCAAATGCATAGTCATTGAGCATCTGTTTACAGAAACCGTGAATAGTAAAGATTGAAGCATTATCAAAATTTTCAACAGCTGCAGTTATCCGCTCTTTTTTAATTCTGTCCTCAGGTGAATACAGCCTGACAATATCTTTTATTCTATCGCTTGGTTCTGCACCGGAATGATACTGTTTTATCTGATAAAGCAGAGACCTGATTCTTGAAATAAGCTCTTTGGTTGCCGCCTCGGTATATGTTACTACAAGAATTGAATCAACAGTATAACCCTGCAGCAGAACAAGCCTGGCATACAGGTTTTCAATGGTGTAAGTTTTGCCTGTTCCGGCACTCGCTTCAATTATATTGACGCCCTTAAGTGAGCATTTTAATGAATCAAAAGAACCGGGTTTGTCATTATTTTTATTCATCTTTGGGACCTTCACGTTTCGGACCTTCCAGAAAATTACTCAAGACTGTTTGAGAATTTTTACAGAACTGCTCACTCTCAACTATACTTTCATCAAAGCAGAGATAGACAGACAGGTCATCAATATCACCTTTGGCCCATTCTCCACCTTTAAAACCGTCAAGTGCAGCATTAATCTTATTCTCCTTAGCTGCTGCATATTTATATGAGGCTTTTGGAAAAAACGGGAGTGGTGAGGATAAACCATTCTTATACATTTCCAATAACTTTTCAAGCTCAGTAACAGCTTTATTTCTATCATCTGTCAAATATTCACGGACTTTTACAGGCTCCTTTTTTCCAATAAAGCAGACAGTTCTGACACCCTTTCCCGAAGCAGCAAATACCAGATGTTTTATCCATGATTCAAGGAGTCTTGTTGAATTTTCTGAAGCTACCTGAAAATAGACCTGCTGTCCATCACTTTCTGAGACATTATCGAGGGTCCCGTAAAGTCTGATACCGCCTATATTAAAATCTACTTCAAGACTCTTTGTCCCTCGTAAGTTTTCCTCTGGAGATCCGGTATCTTTACATTCCTTCTCATAAAGATCCGTTATATTCAGAAGCTGTTTTTCAAAAATCAGTCTGCCGTTATTTTTAACTGGAAGCCTGTCTTCAAGCCTGTAGGATTCATAAAGTCTATCGGTATCTTCTTTGTTTATCAGTTTTTTTATTATATCCTGATTGAGTGAATATAGGTCAAGATTGTTTAGTTCAAAGGGTTCAACTCCGCTGACCTGAGCGGTATTATAGCAGCTGAGATTCGCTCTTAGAGTGTTATTAATAAAATATCTGCTCGTATTCTTAAAGAAAGATATGAGTTCTTTGATATTCAGTTCGGTTACAGATGAATGAAGTATCGGTTTATTATTAGAAAACAAACTATTTTTATGAGTTTTCAGCAGCTTTGCCGCCGAGTTACAGTCTAACTTTGAATAAGAAAAAAACCTTTCATCACTACTGTCAAAATAGGATCTGTTATAGGAATTAAGTTTATGTTTAAAAATTATTTTCTTTTCTGCATCAGCTCCGTACTTCCCTTTTAAATATTCAAGCAGTTCACTTACAGGAGCTGCGGGAGGCATTATTTCGTTTGTTTTCTCATTCTGCCCGATGTAACTGATATAAAGACAAGTCCGGGCAGCGATCAATGCTTCAAGAAATATATATCTATCCTCAAGCCTTTTAGACCTGTCTCCTATTCTGTGTTCTTCCTCTATAATATTAAAACCAAGCCTTGTTTCTTTTCTGGGAAAAATACCTTCATTCATACCGATCAGACAGATACATTCAGCAGGTATATTACGCATCGGAAGCATAGTGCAGAAAGTAATCCTACCCTTTAGAAATCCGTGGCCAAGCAGTTCCGAGTCCAGCTTATGCTGTAAATATGTTTTAACAGTATCTATAGATATTTTTTCATTAAAATAAATATTTTCAGAACATAAGCCAAGGTGGGCAACAGTGTATTTAAGTTTTGATATATCATTAGAATTTTCATAATCACTAAGAAAGAAGGCAGTGATAATATCGTCAAGCCGTATTTTCCATTCCGCCACAGTACATTTAATTGAGAGCTGTTTTTTTAAGCTGAATATTTGCTTCATATAGGAAACAAAGTTACCAAGCAGTACTCCTGATGAAAGATCAAGCTCTTTATACGCAGCTATTATATTATCATTAAAGCTGCAGTCAGCTTCTGTCGCATACCCAAGAAGAAGTCTGTTAAGCCCCGATGTAAGGGTGTTTTCTGAGAAATCCGCAAAGCCGCCGTCATTTCTGTTCTCTGCATCAATACCCCAGCACATTCCGCTTTCTTTAACCCATTTTACCAGGAATGAAAGATCCTGATCATCATTGATTGAAAAATTCTTTCTTACAGACTCAGTTTCAAGTATATCCATAATATCATCAGCTCTGAACTTGCTTTTATTAAGGTCAAGCAGTGCAAAAAAGGCATTTATTACTTTACTGGTCTGAGAGATCGTTATATCGGAAAATGAAAAATGGATCTGTTTATCAAAAGGGCTTTCACCGTTGCGTCGATTAAAAACCGTAGTGATATACGGGACATATTCAGAAATATTAGGTGCTGCAACTATTATGTCTTTCGGTTGAATAGAACTGTTTCGGGATAAAATATTAAGTATTCTGTCATACACCACTTCTATCTCACGCATTTTACTGTGACAGCTGTGAACAGAAAGAGTGCTGTCGTTATTAAAAGTTTGTTTTCCTTCAGCTTCAGTATTAAGATAAATATCTCTCTGTAATGATGAGAGAGTAGTATTATTATCAGGTTCAGCTGGTAATGATACTTCATTTAATAACGGCTTTAATCCGGAAAGAAGAGTGTAAAACTCCCGCCCGGCGGTTCCAAGCGTCCTCTTTAAGCAATTATCTTTTAAACTCTCAGAAGATCTTTCAGAAGAATCAATATTCCAATTCACATTCGACGGTTTAAGATAGAAAAAATGCAGATCAATATTTTCGAATTTCCCGAGTTTCATAAATACCTTAAGAAACAGAGGGGCCATTGTAGTTATGCCGAAAACAATAATTCTTTTTATACCTGATTTATTGAGATCTCCATGGTCAAGTAAGTTACAGATACCCTTTGTTCTGCTTATTTTATTTTTTGAAAACTCACACCAGAGTTCAGCCTGCCATTTATGTTCTTCATTTTTACAGATCCCATTTTCCCAGTCAAGTATCATTTCCGGACGGTATATCTGGTACTGATCAAAGGCTGCAGCAATCTTTTGAGACAGCTGGATGCACTTTATCTCTTTGTTATCTCCTTTAATATAGTTCTGCAGATCTTTGTGCAAAATCTCTTTAGTTGAGAGAATCTTATAAATAGAAAGAGTAATAGAATCAACTTCAAAAAAATCAAAGGATGTTCTGCGCTCCTCATCAATAGTTTTGAACTGAAGATTTTTAATGAAATTATTAATGAAAAGAAAATCAACATTAGCACAGATATCATTTTTGTCTGCTATCTGCTGTTTCAGCCAGACTGACATCCCATGGTTCTGAACAACAACTACTTCTTTATCGAAAGGATCCGAGAGAGGCAAACTGATTATATCCCTGCACAGTTTAGCTGCAAGGTTCTCAAGTCTGCTTGATGTGTATAAGTTAAACGGCATTGTGCTTTCGTCTTCCTTTAATAACTAATTTTAATTTATATGCAGTAATTTTACAACATCAAAACGATATTAAATATAGAGTATAGGCCGACTACTCTTTCAATCAGCTTTCCGTAAAAGTTTATCCACCCAATCTTCTTCACCCAGAAGAGCAAGAACAAGTTTAGCTATTACCGGAAGTTCATCACATGAAGCTAAAGATTGAACTCCAACAAAAAAATGTTGATTGGGTAATATAATTTGCTTAATTCAATGACATTAACTAACATTTTATTATCTTCTTATTTATTATTTTGTATTCTTTTCAAAAAAGATAAGCTTAGAAAATATATTGTTATACCTATACTCCAGGCAGTAATTATTGTTCCTATTAATAATATTGAATGATGTATTGCTGTATAAAACATTTTATTATCTCCTTAATTACTTTTTATCTCTTGCCGTGTAATAATTATACACTTCAGGTCAGTTTTATAAAATTTTATTGTTTAAATAAACATATATCTAACAATTAACAACAATTACTATGTTGTATTATGTTAATATATTCCAAAGAATATTTTTTTACTTATGTTTCTGAGGTGATGTAATGTGTACACGCTTATTATACACTGGTGATGAATGCTAGGTAATTACAGGCCGATCTATGGATTGGGCTGAGGATACCAAGTCAAATTTATGGTGTTTCCCTCGCGGGATAATTCGTAATGGGTCAACAGATAATAAAAGTCTCAAATGGACATCTAAATATGGAAGTCTAGGAATATCATTTTATGAAAAAGGAATAGTTGATGGTATGAATGAGTCTGGATTAGTTGCAAATACACTATATCTTGCTAAATCTGATTATGGCGAACACTGTATGACCACAAGAATTCTATACTTTATTTTGATTCAGCAACTACTCCAAATACATTTTGGGTTCGAATGTGAGATTTAGATTTTAATAAACTTTCTCCTATCAAAAAATTATCAATTAGTGGAGGGAAAGTTTTTTCAGGAAATACTGCAGACAAGTTTGTAGAATCAGATTCATTTTAGCTGACACAATTGTTATCTTGATAACCTGAGTATTATTCTTTAGTATTTTTTTAAATCCTCCAGACTGATATCTGTTGATTTGGATATTACATCTAATGGGATACCATTGGATATAAGATTTTTGGCTATTTCTACTGTTTTATTTTTAGCTTTTTCTTCAGATATTTTTCTTTGAGTAATATCGTAGGAAACGGTAATATTACAAAGTTTATCTCTGAATATCTCTTCTGAGGTTATAATTGACTCTGCCCACTTGTATTCTCCATTTGAATTTTTGTATCTATATTCAAGCTTTATTAACTTTTTGTTCTGCTTTAAATTTGAAATCAACATGTTCCTGTCATTGGGATGAACAATATTGTTTAACCAGAAATCTCTACTTTTCCCTATAAACTGATCAGGGGTGTAACCTACAAAATTTTTAATTCCGTCATTCGCATAAATATACTCATCAGCTTTTACATCATATATTATTATAGCAGTGGCAATTTGGTCAATCCCAAACCTAATTAATTCCTGTGCTTCATAAAATTTCTTAAGTTCTGTTATATCTTTGACCAAACCAAATAAATACTCTCCGCTCTTATACGTTATATCATGAACCCAAAAAATTTGTCCTGTTTTTGTGTTAATAAATCTATACTTCATATGTCTGGGGAATACTTTAGTTTGTCTTGCTTTATTTACATATTTAATATCATCCGGATGGATGAAATCAGTCCATATGGCAGGGTTTTTTATGAACTCTTCTTTCATAACTCCAGTAAATTTTGTAACTGCATCATTAATAAACAATCTCCTAAGTTTCTGTTGTTTTTTATCAACAAATTTAGATACCCAAATCCAATAGTCCTCTACCTTATTCATAGCGAACTCTAAAGTACGTCTATTTTCTTCAGCAATTTTCATCTCTGTAATGTCATAAAATAACCCAATGATACAGGATATTTTACCTGATGAATCTAATATGGGAGTCTTAGAATATAAACACCATTTTTTTTTCCTTGACCCCGGAATAAAACCTTCTTTACTGATTAATGGTTTGCCTGAATGTAAAATCTCTAAATCTTCCTTAGTATTCTCATTAGCTTCATTTATAGAAAAAAAATCTTTATCCTCTCTTCCGATTACGTTGTATTTTATAGGTAGCGCAACGTTACGTAAAAAAGCATTACTTGCTGTTACGTATTTCATATCAGTATCTTTGATATAAAAAACAGCCTGCATCGATGAAAGGATAACATTAATTATAGTTTTAGCATTATTTATATCTGCTCTTAGATTAGTGAGTTCCTTTATAAAATAATTGAACCTGTCCTCTTCGTTACTATCTGTGGTTTTGGCTATTGTCAGCCAGGATTTGACTATTTCTGTAAAGTCAGTTTTAGCCATCGGAATTTCAGGTTTTAGATCAGACAATTCTTCTACAGAAATATTAAGTGCTTCTGCTAACATTCTAACTCTAATTTCTGAAGGGAGTTTTCTACCTGTTTCCCAATACCATATTGAATGACGGGTTACATCTATCTCCTTAGCAAGTTTATCCATCGATAATTTACGGAGTTTTCTTATCTTAACTAACTTATCCTTATAAAATTCCACTTCATGTTCCCCTTATATAATGCATAATAATTCATAAATATAATAATTAATTATAGTTTCTAGTTAACAAAATACTACTCTTAGAATGTCGAATATTGTGTAATATTAAATTGTTTAAACAATAATATTTTGCAAATTTCTTCTTTTGTGTATTTTATTAATATAACAAACACAGTAGGGCAAAATAGGAATCAAAACTGAAGCAGCGAAGATTTAGCAAATTAAAAAAACACGCATTAGTAAGAAGATAAAATAACAATAACGCCTGGTAGTAATACAGGGTAATATTAAAGGAATAAAGATAATGATGATAATAATTTTACTATTTATAATAGTTTACCTACTAGGATGTATCATCAACAACCAAAATAGGTCTTAATACCATGACAATTAAAATAGGAAATATCACGCAAAAGTTATTATTGAGTTTGCTAAAATATAATTAAAGAAGACCCCGAAATTGACATTGAGTCATTCGGGATGATTTTTGAACATACAAAAAAACTCTGAACCATAACATTTTAACGAATAAGGATAGAAAGTTTTCCGAAAAGCAAGAGCACGGCTTCACAGGAGAATTTATAGAGGAACAACTATTTATCCGGGTTGTTGTGCAAGTCTGAAGCATCTTTAATCGCGCGTATACTATATATAATGCAAATATATTCTGAAGCTGTTTTTTCAATGAGTGATAAAATATGCCTTTGAATATATTATAACACGAAAAAACCGTCGCTGCAAGCGACTTAGTTCATTGAGATAGGAACGCTCCTCACGGAGCGCCCCTCTCACACCACCAAGCTTACGGATCGCGTACTAAGGCGGTTCGGCTGATCAGGCAATCAGTTTCCGGGGAGAAACAGCCCATATCTACGGATAAAGTAATCATTAGGCATAGCGATAATAATCCACTTAACTTTGCTTATCCTCCAACAACCCTTCCGAGTATTCCCGACAGTCATAGCATATTTATGTGAGATGCCAAGACTCTTTAGATTGCGGACTCTGGTACGGGGATTCTTCCATTGTTTCCAGATCATTGCTCTGAATCTACGGAATATTTTCCCGTTAAGTGAACGGAACATACTGCGTGTTTCAGCAAGTTTAAAATAATTCCACCATCCGCGAGTATATAAATTTACTGCATAGGTAACCTGCTGTACACTTCTACCACTATTTCTTGGAATAAGTT
>Ga0307988_1000262_pt1 | contig 39779 bp, 37 predicted proteins | sample EllFjometagen183_FD_203166 | JGI IMG/M metagenome (GOLD analysis project Ga0307988, IMG submission 203166) | Marine microbial communities from Ellis Fjord, Antarctic Ocean - #183 | ecosystem: Environmental > Aquatic > Marine > Unclassified | place: Southern Ocean | collected 2014-10-08 | reverse complement strand
TGAAATCCATTCTTTCAAGGTCTGATTTATATGGCCGATAATAACCCCGTTTTTTTCCTTCCCTGGATAGGATTTTTTCAGCCACAAATTTTTCAAGTATTTTTGTCCTGTGTGTTTTCTGTTCCGGTGCTTTAATATTCAGCTCATAATCAAGATCCCTGATTGAAAATTCCCCGGGTGATAGCATGATCCATGATTTGATTCTTTCGCTTTCTTCCGTGTCTGGCTCCGGGATTATTATTTTTGCCGGATCAAAAGACCTTGCCGACCGGATAAGATCATCCATGGCCTTCATACACTCAAACTCATTATCAAAGGAATTTGCAAAATCTGTAAAATCAAAACCCGTGTGCATTTTTATATTATCCGGGAACTGGAACCATTTGACATTGGCATGGTCCCTGAGTTTGGTTCCTATATCCATCATGTGTCTGATGCCGGGACCGTCATTATCTGCTATTAAAACGATTTCTTTGCCATAAAGGTATGTGCTGTAGTCATCACGCCATTTACCGCTGCCCATGGGACTTGTGGTACCCACATATCCATAAATCTTGGCGGTATCACAATCTTTTTCCCCTTCCAGAACAAGAACCTGATTAGCCTTGATTACATCAGGCAGGTTATAAATTACCGTCCTGATGCCTTTTAATGACCAATTCCAACCGTTCCCATTCGGAACCCTTTGACTGAAGCTCTTTGGCGTAAACCTGACAGTTTGAGATACAATTTTGCCGTTTGCATCAAGATAGTTATAAACTTTTTCAATACTTCTTTTTTCTTGTTTGGTGGCTACTGCTTGTATTCCGGCATCTTCACACATGGAAACAATGGCCTCCTGAAAAGATTTTCCGGTTTTCATCATGTAAAATTTGATAAAATCTCCCTGGGCATTACAGCCGAAACAATTAAACATCCCGGTTTTTGTGTTCACAGTCATGCTTGGGGTGTTGTCATCATGGAATGGGCAGCGCACTTGCCATTCACCATTTGCCAGTGTCTTGTGAGGCGAAAAATAATGGGAATAAAACCCATCAAATGACGTGTAATGCTGGCGTAAAGCTTCTTTGTGGTCAATCATTCGATCACCTCATAAATCATTGTCTTTTTTGGTTGAAGAGTTCCTGATCCCTGAGAATAATCTTCATCTTCCCATCGACGTTCTGTCAGCCAACCCTGTGCCCATTTCGGGGAATGGCCTTTTTTGATCAAATCAGACCGACGGGAATCTTCGATCTCTGCAGCTGAAATGATTTTCTTAAACAGGGTGTCAGTCAAACTCGGAATCTTGAACCAGGAATCAGCGGCTGCGGATTTGCCCTTTTTGTAGTTGAAAACCCGCCAAAAGTGTTCAAAGGTCTCCAGACGTTTATCTGTTAACTTTTTGCCGGTTTTTGTTCTGTAAAATTTTTCAGGTGCGCGTGTCGCTGATTCGAAAGAATCGGCATTATTATTTAACGTAGGAGATGGAGATGGTAATGGAGATGGAGTATTACCGTTGGTATTCGAATTTATACTATCCGTATACGACTGGTAATACGACAGTACTTCAACGCTTGTATGCCCCTTTTGGTAAACGTATTCGGATGCAAACCATTTTTTAAATTCAGGGATCTGCTCGGGTTGCACATCCTTAAGGGTCCATCTGAGCAAAATATTTTTACTTGCGGCCTCGCTCCTTACACGCGCCTTACATGCCCACCCCTGATGTTCACACCAGTCATGAAGGGCGTACTCACCGTCTGAATCCTTCTCCAACCAATGACACTCAATAAGAGCGTCAACCAACTCCTGGGGATCACCATCCCAATCACAGGAATCCGCGATATCTTCTTCATCCCAGCCAACAAGGACGCCTTCCGGACAATCCATGGCTGCCGTGAGCCAAAGGTCAATGAGATAGACTTCGGCACCAAAACCCAAGAGTCTTTTGAGCTTTTTTCTCTTCCGGTGACCTTTGAATGAGGTGGCAAGACGGATATCTTTATTCATGTGCCCTCCTCACTCATAACAACAAGCCGGTCATGCAGCCTGGACAGCCGATTGCTTTTCGGGAAAAACCGCATTGCAAACTCAGCGACCCAGGGATACAGCCAGCCAGCGACAACTTTTTTGAATTTGAAAAATTTCATAGACATGGCGTCCCTCCCTATATCAAAGCCTTTTCAAAAACTTCGGCCAGCTTTGCAATACCTTTGGGCGTAACCCGGGCCTGCTCATAAACCCTCTCAACGCCATCGCAATTAATTTGGGTGGTGACCTTGTGCTCCATAACGCCCTGCTGGATGCGGGTCTGATACGCCAGGTAGCTTTTTTTACCCTGACGCCGGTAGATCCATTTGTTTTCCACCAAATAACCAAAAAGGTCTTTAGGTCGGACCTGCAGGTGTTTAGCGGCATCGGTAATACACATGGAACCGTCAGCCGTGGCAATCCGGTCAAGTGCGGCCAACTTTGGGGCTTGGGCCTGCACGGTTTCTTCCAGAGCAATGACCTTTTCTGTGTATGTGAGCAGAGCCTGTCTAAGCGCAGCCGGATTATTCAGAACTGCAATAGGGTCTTTGGTTTTTTCTTCAAGTTCCCTTAACCGTTTGACTATTTTCATTCTGAGTTTAATTGAATATCCTGAAATCAGAACAATGACTTCGTCTTTAGGGAGACGGTAACAGGGATATGTCTGATTTTTTGCGGTGGTATAAACCTCCTCAAAATTGAGGAGGTTGTTTTTTCCGTGTACCTCAATCAGCATTCCTTTTGTATCTCGCAAAACATTGTCACGCCGTTTTCCTGTCAATTCTGCAATTTCAATAGTTGTAAGGGAAATGTCCCCATGAAAGATTGAAGCTTGGAGAATTAATGATTTGTTTAAATTTTCTGTCTGCGTGGTATTGTTCATAAAAGTCATTGCGTTACTATCCTTTCGCCGGTTGCAGCTGGCGTTTGGTTTTTCTGGATCAAAGTAATTTTTCATTCTAAATTTTCAACTCAGCGGCCAGGGTTACGATTCTGCGCTCATATTCGGCGGGTGCCAGCCCTAAGGCCTGGATTTTCCGCTTTTCGGCTTCGTATTGCTGATACCGGTTCCGGGATGGGGTGATAGTTCGTGAACGTGTGGTGGATGGTATTGTCATGTCCCCCCCTATAGGTGGCAGAACGTCCTTTAGTCTGTCAAAAAGGTTTCCTCTTTCCGCCGTAAATCGCTCAATGGATCTGGTGGCTATATTCATGATCAACAACTCTCCTATTTAACGACCTGGTACCTGACTCGTTGAGACCCTACGGCAACTTGCAAGATATTCCATCAAGTCTTTTTTGTGATAACGGACAGAACGCCCGATTTTCAAGAATACAGGACCTTTGCCATAATGCCTCCATATAGGAAGTGTGCCGGGCCGTGTATTGAGGATCCTTGCAGCGGTTGTCGTATCGACAAGATCGTCGGGATTCAAATCTGATGAGTTAGCATTTACGATGGAGGTGGGTTCTTTTGAATTGTCTTTCATTTGGATATTCCTTTCTTAAAATTAAAAACGCAGATTATCGAGGTGAACCCCAATTAATCTGCGTCAATTTTAGATCGGAATGAAGGAAAAAACATGATATGACGATATGATATCTCAAATAAAATCATATCGTCATATCTATAACTTATTGATTTTATTTATTTTCTTTTTTTTGTTATTACCCCTATGTTACGCTTTAACTTCTCTGGAACACCTCCCCAAACTTCACGGAGTTCTCTTTCTGGAAGAATCTTTTTTAATCCAAGCTTTTCTCCGACCTTTCTTAAACGTTCTGTAATATACTTTTCACACTCTGGTCTTGAAGGGGCTTGTTCTCCTCTGTCCTTGAATCCTTGGCAGTATTTTATAGATATTGCAGTATATTTTTTAATCAGTTGTGTTTTTTGGTTGTTTGATCGATATTTTGGATTCTTCGTTTTTTTATCATCATCATCATCATTAATGATGGATGCTTGTTCATAATCCAATTCTGGGAAAAGAACAATTTCAGTATCCATATCAAGATATGATGGCAGATCGTTTTCATCTCCCTTTATGAAAAAACGCCACTCTCTTCTAAAATTTTTTGGAAGATCACTTTTATAGGCAGCATCAAAAAAATTGCTGAATAGAGGGGAGTCGGATTCTAATTGGAAATTTGACTTTTCAATGTCACCTAACAAGGTCTGGTGAGTTGATGGCGGTAACGGCCGACTCTCAACCATGCGCTGAAACTCTTCTCCACTGATCACCATATCTTCATCAGAATATGTCGGACAATAGAATATTATCCCGTAATTCTGGGGATTACCCCACGGGGTGTCCCTCTTTACAAAAGAAGGGATTTCTATTTTACAAATCGAAATTTTTTCAATGAATATTCCCTCGATTGCATACGCAGCAAGCCATCTCTTAGCAAAACATTTAAGGTGTTTTAAGTTAAGGTGATCCAAAATATACTTTTTCCCTATATCTGAATCCTCTTTAGTTTTTTGGTACTTATATTCAGGGGGAAGACAGGATTCTTCGTATTCTTTGCAGAATAATGGCTCGGGTAACTTCAAGATACCTCGAAAATATTTTGCAATATCCCTGAATTCAAAATAGATAGCCTTGTCTATTCTTCGCGGTCTTGAAGCAGAGTTCATTTCGCTATGCTCGTAATAATTGAGCAGGGACGTTCTCCACTGATCCGTCCTGGTAATGACACCTGAAAGCCCATTTTTAACAAATATGTTCAATATATCAAACCAAGATTGAATAGCTCTTTTAGGAGTTGAAAAATCGGGATGTTTAGGCCCCCCTGTCGAAGCTCCAAAAATTGACCAAATTTCCATAAACTGGTCAAATGTATATTGTCCGTCAGCTGCAAGCAAATAAGCGAGTTGAATGTCACATATGATTCCACTTTTAAAAGACTCTTTTTTAATCTCTTCACTGGAGATTTCAGCAAAATATTGAATAATCACCTCCTGTAAGTAAATGCCTGACTATGGTGCTTCGGGAAAGGCAGTCAGGAAGCCGCCCGTTCAAAACCAGTGATCAGCCGGTTTCTATCCCGGGAAAAGGGTAAACTATGCCTCTTTTGTCTTCGGCATTGGTATCACATTGTCTGTCTTTGCAATTCTGGCCTGTTCTACAACCCAATCAGCGATGATGTTGATCTCTGGTCGGAAATATTGCAAATCAGAAGTTTCCACATAATGTTTAATCGCCACTCCAGACTCCTGGTGGTTGGTAAGAAGATTAGTCTTCCACAACTCAATTTGGTTCTCAATCGCCATTGCCTTGAAAGTCCGACGCAGATCATGAGCAGATACTTTTGACCCAATAGCTCCCGATATCTTTTTCATTGGAGTCCTGATCTCTGTGATATGACCGTATTTTCCTCGGGAGGCAAAAACGTATTCAGTGCTCTTCGGCTGTCTATCAATTAGTTCACAGGCAACCCTTGATAACGGGAAAGTAACTGCCCGGCCGTTTTTTGGATCATCCAGATGCCACCATTCTTCTTTTGTATTTATTCTGTCCCAGGTCAGAGAAGCGGCTTCATCCAGCCGACATCCGGAGAGGAATATAAACATTGCAGCATCGACCATGGTCCTGCTTGGCAGGGATTGTACCGGAGATTTGTTAAGATCCTGGAGAACATTCCAGGCAATCCCTACTTTATCAACCGGTATTTTTGAATCCCGGGGTTTCACCGAATTCCAGATCTTTTGCTCAGAGAGGATATTAACTGGGCTTTCAGCAAACACCGGAGTATCATCTGGGTAACGGTATTCCGCAACGGCATAATTCCAAATTGCCCTGAACACTCGAAATGCCTGGTTTGCCTGGGCCGGGGATCTTTTGCTCACGGCCAAGAATTTTTTTTTAACTGCGGCACGGTCCACCCGGCAAAGTGAATTCTTTTTCCATTCAAGAAAATTCAAATTCAAATGGGTGTTGATATCTTTTACCGACAACGGTTTTAACTTCTTTGCGTTAAGGTAGGATTTAACCACTTGTTCCAAGGTCACATTCTCGGCTTTTACTCTCCTTTTCTTTTCTCGGGGATCAACACCTTTCAGCATTTCCGTTAGCTCTTTTTGAGCTTGGTCCCTGGCCTGTTTGGGAGTGAAAGTCCCATAATGGCCAATGGTAATACGCCTTGATTTTCCATTAACACGAGCCTGGGCCACAAAGGTTTTTCTGGTGGCCGTCACTCTCAGACCAAACCCTTTTAAGTCTGTATCCCAAAAAAAAGTAACCACTTTTTCAGGATTGAAAGGAAGGCTATCGACGAAACGCTTTTTCAGTTGGACTTTTCCCGTTTGAACCATTTTTATTTTACCTCCGAAAAAAGTAAGCATATTGTAACCAATAGGGGTTAAATTAGGTTAAATTTCATTATAAATCATTAAAGCCAACATTACACCTAAAGCCTTTATTGTCAAGAGATATAAACGTTTATTAAGGAAGATTAAAGAAGGTTAAAAAGGCTATCTGAGGACTCAAAATCCTCCGGGCGCAAGCCCTTGCGAGTTCAAGTCTCGCCTCCGGTACCAGATAATGACAAGGGTTTGACCGAAACTGGCCAAACCCTTTTTGTTTTAAAACAGGAGTCTTATTTTATTTCCGACACAATAAAGTTATGACAGTCTGGTGTTAACATATATTTGCCAATTCTCCTAAAGCAGCAACAGAAAGACCCTCTGGTTAACCCGGGGAAATCTAATAAAAAAAGGCCTTATAGCACGAACTCCAGTTTTTAGCGCTTTACGGGCATTTAAAAAAATTATGACAGACCTTTTTGAGTTTTTTTTACCTGCAAGATACTGTGATTTTTTCCTTGACATTTCAAAAGTTTATTCTTTATACTCCAATTTTATTTAAAATTATAATTATGTTGTGTACTGGCTATCGTAACAAAATCGTAGCAAAATGGAGCCTGGAACGGATGAAACCAAAACGTGTTCTTTTTTTTCTGGTGTTGTTTGTCCTGATCGCCGGACCAGTGCAGGCAGAAAAGAGGACCGCCCTGGTCATCGGTAATGCCGCCTATAAATCATCTCCTTTAAAAAATTCGGTTAATGATGCCAAAGACATGGCTGGAATGCTGGAGCGGTGTGGCTTTGATGTCATGCTCAAGACTGATTCAGACCTGAAAACAATGGAAATGGCAATCCGGAAATTCGGTAAAGCAATTCGCAAAGGCGGGGTGGGTCTTTTTTATTATGCCGGGCATGGCCTGCAGGTAAAAAGCATCAATTATCTGATTCCCGTCGATGCCACCATCGAGTCGGAAGGGGATGTGAAATATGAAGGCGTTAGCGCAGGTCTTGTGCTGTCCAAGATGGAAGATGCCCGCAACAGGATGAACATTGTGATCCTGGATGCCTGCCGGAACAATCCTTTTGCCAGGAGTTTTCGTTCCCCTTCTGAAGGACTTGCAAAGATGGATGCGCCCACTGGTTCACTGATCGCCTATTCCACTGCCCCGGGCAGTCTGGCCGCAGATGGGGACGGCAGAAACGGGATTTATACCAAGCATTTGATTAAGAACATGAAAAAGCCGCAGATGGCCATTGAAAAAGTGATGAAAAATGTAAGGAATGCTGTCCTGTCTGAAACAGGTAGGCGGCAAACTCCCTGGGAATCTTCCTCGTTGACTCATGATTTCTTTTTCAATGTCGGGCCCCGGATGCTGCCAGGATCAGGAACAGACATTTTTTTCAGTCAAAAAATGACACAGGCCTATAACCTGTTCACCCGTGATCAATTGGAACTGGATTCCTTCCTGGTCGAGATCGCTCGGAAAAAACAAGAAAATACAGATTGGATAACCGTGGCCACCGCTGAAATTGAATCAATAAGAAAACAGCAACAGGTCCTTGCGAACCGATTGGGTAAAACACGGCAGGAGGAGCAAGAACGGCAGACTAAAGAGATGACAGCTATCCAGACAATGGAAAAAGAAGCTGCTGATATGGTGGAACAGTTGAAACAAAGGGAAAAAAGTCTGGCTGTTGCTCGGACCCTGGAAACAGAAGCCTACAAGGTTAGGGAGAAAGAACTGTTAGAGGCGGAAAGAATTTTAGTAATCCAAAAAAAGATTGAAGAGCAAAAACGGATCGAGGCCCTAAAGCTACAGGAAGAACAAGAACGGATCGAACGGGATAAAATAATTGCGGAAGAAAAAAGAATTGCAGAAGAAAAACGGATTGCAGAAGAAAAACGGATTGCAGAAGAAAAAAGATTGGCCGCCATCAAGGTATTGGAATTACAAAAACAGCAGGAAGCCCTGGCTCTAAAAAAAGCCCAGGAGGAAAAGGAGCAGGCTCTGAACGCAGCGGCTGAAAAGAAGCGGATCAAAGGTCGCCTGAGCGGGGCTTTGGTCCATATCAATGCAGGCCGTCTTGTGGCACCTGCCGGTAAAAATGCTTTTGATGTCTATGAATCACTTCAAAAAAGCCGCAATGCATATGCCCGGAAGAAATCCCTGGAAGGGTTCAACAAACTTCTCCAGACGGGTAAAAATTTACTGGAGCAAGACCGGATTAAGACAGCGGTAACCATTTTTACCCGATTGAAGTCAAGCAGCAGTGGCCAGATTCGGCAGCTGGCAAAGGATACTGATCATGATCTGGCCAAGGCATGGCTGGCGAGGGCCGGGGTTGAATTGAATAATAATAAATGCCAGAAAGCCCTGTCCTACCTGGGGCAGGCAGAGCAGATACTGCCGCATGACAACACTGTCAAAGCCTTTAGGGAACGGATCGGCCAGCACAAAGGATATCTCAATATCTACAGCGAACCCTGGGCCAACATCATTATCAACGGTAAAGACATCAAAAGAACATCACCGGCCAGCCGACTCGAGCTGATCTGCGGGGATCACCAGATCAAGCTGCTGAACCCGGATGCAGGACAGTATAGTGTCCGCCAGGCGAGTATCAGCATCCAAGCGGGAACGACAACAAAATTGATTGTTATAGAGGACCAGATAACCAAAAGGCAATGACAGGGGCATTAAAACGTATGAGATCCCAGGGATTACTCTTTTGTACTGTATTGTGGGTGGGGCTTTCTTTTGGACTTTGCGCTGCGCAGGGCACCACTGCTGTTGATTTTTTCAACCAGGCAGACACTCACCGGAAACTGGCTGAATTTGAACTGTCCCTGATCAGTTGTGACAAGGCAATTAAGATGTTCAACAACATATCCCCGAAAAAAGCAGACCAAGCCGAGGGCCTGTCCCGAGCCTATTATTTAAAGGCCAACCTGCTTAATATCATGATGGCCTCTGAAAAGGAAATTAAGGCAGTTCTTGCCAGGGCTGTCCGGGTAGCGCCTGATTTTATACCGGATAAAACCTATGCGAGCAACCCCATCATAGCGGATTTGCTCAGGCAGTGCCGGACTGCCGCCGCTGCTGAGATTCGGGATATTTTTGACAGGGCTTTGGTTTTGTACAATAACGAGAACTTTTGCCGGGCAAGGGATCTTCTGGCCCCTGTTGTTTCCCGGGTTAAGGATGAGTCAGCCAGAGAAATCCTGGCTTCCAGCACCTCGGAGTGCCAGGTGCGGGAACAGGTTATACGAATTGCTGAAATTCTCAAAGTAGATACGATCGGTATTTTCCCGGTGTTATGGGGAGAGGGGTTTGAACCGTCAACAAAAAAAACCCTTGAACAATATCTCAACCAGGATCTGATTCAAACCTATTTGAACAGGGAACTCAAGAAGTGTGCAACAGCACTCATTTCCCAAACCCGACTGGATGAGCTCAAAGATCAGTTCAACATACCGCCCTTGGATCGGTTTGTCGTGGGAAAAATAGGTTTTTTGTCAGTCCTGCAGCGGCTCGCCCACGGTAATTTGAAAAATGAATTTCAAAAAAAGTTGCCGACCGACCGCCAGGACCAGTTGAAACAACTTCTCTTGGCGGCCGGATTTAAGTATGCTTTGATAACATCTGTTAAAATAAACCCCGACCATGTTTATGAAAATGGAGACAAATATTTTTTTACCCTTAACCTTTACCACTGCCAGCGATACACCTCACCGCTTGAATCCGAGAACTGGGAAATGATGACCTTGAAATACATCCGGAATACCTTTTACGGGTTTGCCAGAACAATCAAGGAATTCCATAACTTTAAGTGTAATTAATTAGCTTGATCGGTCAGGATCAGTAGTAGGAAGTCAGGGCGTAATAATTTTCTTAATAAATAGGGTCTGTATTTGGTATGCCGGAAGATAGTCTAACCTTGAAATAATCGAGAGTAAAACGGCTGATTATGGGGAAATTGATTTTTTTCGGATCAAGATGATATTATTAAACAGGGTAAGGAGATTATGAATACAAAAAAATGTTTATCAATCGTGACCGCGCTGCTGATCAGTGTGCTGATCATGGGATTACCGCAGGTTTCCCCTGCAAAGGATCCCGTGTTTCAGACCACAAAAGAGCAGATGGTGAAAGAATTGACCCGGAAGCCGGTTTTGTACCGCAGCTTTGGGATCGAACAAAAAAAGCGCAGTATCGTGGTTATGGAAAAGAAATCCACTATCGTTAATGTGGTCAATAACACCAGTACAGGTACTAGCCAGAAACCGGCATTTGATTCCAATGAATATACCAAGAAAACCATTGTGGTGGTGGACAATCAGGATGTGCCCGGACTCAAGTTGAAAATAGAATTTGATTTCAATTCTTCCAGGGTGCGGCCTGCTTCCTATCAATTATTGAAGGAACTCGGGCTTGCCCTGACCGAAAGCCAGCTTAAAGCTGCACAGATGATAGTGGGAGGACACACCGACGCTGATGGGACCGATGATTATAACCTGATGCTCAGTACTGAAAGGGCCAAAGCGGTTAAACACCACCTGGTATCACAGTTTGATATCCCTGAATCCAGGATCACCATAAGGGGGTATGGGGAGTCCATGCCCCTTGCTCCCAACACAGGGTCCGTGAACAAACAGCTGAACCGACGGGTGGAGATCCAGACAGTCCAGTAAGGGATTATTCAAAACCCTTGTAATCAACCTTAAGGGTTGCCCGGGGTTTTATAAGGTCAACGATATTTGTGACCGACTTATTTACCGGTATCGGAGAGCTTTTTACAGTCTCTGACTGATGCTGCGGAACAACAGGGTCTGCTCTTCTGGTAGCGATGGCGAAATCGAATTCTCCTTCAGTGAGAACATCGGTGTCCACGGGCCAGGGTCTGTACCTCTCCTATGTCCACTGTGGTGTTCCCCTATTAGTTAATTTCGAAGAAAACGCGAATTTTTCCATAAAAACTTGTAATTTACCTGTGACCGTTATACGTATTTCAAGGCCTTTGAATAGGCATTCATAGTCACATGAAGTTGAATTTGTCAAATTGGTCTATAATTAAGGATGGTGAACATGAGAAATTTAATGGTGTGGTCGGCTTTGCTGATCTTCTTGGCCGGTGGCTGTGTGTCAGTGGAACAACCGGTTGTGGGGCAGGGATCTTCCTTGTCATCCGTAACAGGGAAAATGGCTGATGCCATAAAAACCAAATACGATATCACCGGCCGGAACATCCAGGTGAGCCCTAACAGTTTCTGGGAAAGGGATACCCGCATTAACCTGCCGTTTTCAAGCGTTCTGTGCGATGCCATGTCAACCGAATTGTCCCGGCTGGAGGCAAAGATCACTGTGCAGGAAACCGGGGAAAAGCCCTTGACCCTTATCGGTTCATACCAGCTTGCCAAAACCGATGTCCTGGTCACTATGAAACTTCGGGCCATGGGCGAAACCGCCAGTACCGATCTTGCGGTTGTCCAGGAGCGAATCAGTAGGGCCCATATGGATCCAAAATGGCTGGAACCGGATTTCGGCCGCATGGCCAGGACCCTTATCCGGCTGCTGGAAGCCGATTATAGCGGCATGGGCTCCCTTAAGATCAAAACCAGTGAGTTCAAGCCGGCTGAAACCTCCCGACCGGACCTGGTCCTGGGAAAGGAATTTGAGAAATATGTCAAAGACGCCCTGGCCCAATCCGCTGTTTTCAGGGTTTCCGGGGAGGACATGACCCGGGACGGCGTTGAGTTGAAAGGGGACTATGTGGATTTTGGCAATAGGATTGTATTCCATGCGGCCATTGTGGATCAGCAGACCGGAAAAACACATGCCGGCGCCTCTTTTGAGGTGGCTAAAAATACCATTCCAGAAAATTTGTTAACCCCTAAAATCAAACGCTTGGACGAGCTGGCTGAAAAAATCGCCAACACCATGATAGAGGGATATGTGAACAAACCAGGTGTAAAAAAAGATCCCTCCCTTGTATTTATCAGTAAAAAAAGTTTCCCTCACGCGGGATTAAAGGCCGTTGTGCCGGTGAGCTTTCGGCTGGCAGAAAAATTTAAGGACATCTTTTCACAGCACAGCCAATTCATCGTTACCGGCACCCCCACAGCCAAGGCAGCACTAATCCTGTCGGGCAGTGTCTATATGGAAGAGAACGCCCTGGTGGTTTCTGCCAGTTTTGATCAAATTGTTTCCACCCCCGGCGGAACCGGGCTTGAAACCATTGCTGTGGATCAGGGACAGTTGAATCGGATCTTTTGCCAGGATCACTGGTTTGAGGTTGATTTAAACGGTAAGACCGACTACCTGATGCAGCGCCTTGAAAAAAAGAGCATCGCCTTTGTGAAAAGTGATCTACGGCCGGAAATCCTCATTAATTCTTTCCGACTGCAGAATTCAAAGCATTACACCCTGTTTAGCGATTACCTTTCCGGCTATATTCTGGATTATTTTGCCGGATCCCGGTATTTTTCCCCTGTGAAAAATGTGGCTGCCCGGTTGGCAAAGGTTCGCACCGCCAGCACCAGAACTATTGTGGACACGGAAAAGACGGAAGCGGCCGTGGCCGAGCTTGCCAAGGCCCCTTACTACATGGAAGGCAGTTTCTGGCCTGATCGTAACGGTGATGTTGAGATCAAGGCCATCATTTCTTCCACAAAGGGCCGGATCCTGGCATCGGATCATATCAAAATCCAGGGATTGGGCATCGACCCCAAATGGTTTGAACTGCCTGAAGATGACCGGTTTTCTGATAACATGAATGCACTGTCAACCAATGACTCCCGGCTGGGAGTAACCCTTCTGACCCAGAAAGGACGAAACAACCTCTCATTTCAAAAAGGTGAGGAGATCCTTTTTATGGCCAGGGCCAGCAAGGATGTGTATCTTAAATTGTTCACCGCCGGCGTTGACAAGAAAATATATCGGATCTATCCCAACCAGTTTTCTTCCGGCGAAACCCTGATCCGGGCCGGTGAGGTAACATCCATTCCAGGGAGTCACTATTCTGATGACTTCCGGTTCCAGGTCCAGGGGAAGACCGGCAATGAACTGGTGTTTGCTTTTGCTTCGGATACCCCTCTGCCGGATCTGCCGCAGAGTAAGAAAACTGATTTTTTCGGCATGACCCGGGTCTATATGGGTGTCAAAGAAATCAAGGCCTGGTTTTCGGATTACGCCCTTGAGCGGGGTATTTCCCTTTCCTGGGATTCGCTGCCCATCCGGACTGTTGATTAGGGGTTGAATCAATTGGAATTTAAAATGTGGGAAAAATGGCAGAGAGGAATTATCCTCCCTGCCATTTAAATTTTTAACGCTTACTCAATTGCTCAAAACCAGGCGTTGTTCCCTTTTTGGCCTTTTCAGGATCATGTCTTCCGGCAAACTCGCGATCCCTCATTCTTTCCCTGTCAATTTCAAACTGAAATGACAAGGGTTTTCAGGTTTTTGCTTGAAAGGTTTTTTTGCTTCCAAAATTGATTTTCACCAATTCCCCACCATTTTAAATTTCATTTGGTCAAAATATGCGAAATATCTTCCATGAAAGGATTATAAGTTTACGCAGATCAAATAGGGCTGGGATTCTCCGTATAGGCATTTCAATTCTATCCCTGGCACCATGACATATTCTTATGAATTGATATAGGTATAAACAGGACAAGGCTACCAGGGGACCGGATTCAATTTAATTTTTTCATAACTTCCTTATACAATCCGCACACACTCGCACAACATAATAGAGGTGCATCCAATCAAAAAGGCAAGGAGCTACTATTCAGGCGCTTTCTAATAACTTAAAAACCCCCCTCATGAGAGCAGTAGCTTGCCATATTCAAATTGATCTTTCCTTGAAAAAATAGACACATTTTCACTCATATGTGTAATAAATAAAATAACTTGATTGTGAACATAGCCTTTCCTTTTTATCTTAGGTTCCTCCTGATAAAAATAAAATCACCGCCTTCATCACCGGTTCCGAAAATTGTACCATACTGAGGAATTTGTTTTGTTATACTGTTGTTTATTACTGCAATACGCAGACTTGAAAAAATTCCTTGGGAAGTCACATATTTATTATTATTTTCCGTTAACCTTTTCAGGAAAAATTCAACAAAAACACTTTTGTCCGGGACTTCTGTAAGTGTGCCGCTTGTTATGGCCTTCCGGCTCGGTAATTTGTAAAGTTCCTCAATCGCTACTGTTTGGTTACCAAAAACACTTCTGGTCTTAAAGATTCCGCCGCTGAAGCATGCATCGGCGATCATTAAAGTATGCCTTGATTTAATCCCCCGAATAAAATCCCGGATTGTGCTGTTGGAAAGCCAGTTGGCACGGCTGTTTCTTTTGGCATCACTGGGAAGCCAGTACCCGATTTCAAGTTTTTCATCCCAAAAGCCGTGCCCTGCATAAAAGATAAGAAGGCTGTCCTCCTTTTTGATAGTTTTGCTCAAGCCATAGAATGTGTTGACAATTCGTCCCCTGGTCGGATTTTCCAGCAGCAAAATTTTTTTAGGATTAAATGTATACTCTTTTGAAAGAATATTTTTCAGTGCTTTAATATCAAGAACAGGCTGATCCAGATCATTTATCAATGGATCATTATAAACCGCTGCAGCTATAAGAATAGCAAAATATCGTGACGCTTGAATTTCTCCTTCATTTTCTACTATATCAGGGCCCTTTTTTTTATGAACCTTATATTCAGACGACTTGACAATTGTGAACTGGCGAATGGCAGTATTCCCAGCGTTATCTGTTGCCTTGATTACAACCGGATTTTCTCCCGGAGAAACGGTTATATTTGTGGAGAAGGTTCCGGTTTGCATTAGTTTTGCAACCTTATTGTTAACATACACCCTCAATATTCCACTTCTATCTGTGGCAATCCCTTTGATTGAAGTCTGCGTTTCTTTTTTATCTCCCGAGGATTTGCTCACTTTATGTAGTCCCTGGTTAATTTTAGGATCAATTACCACTATTTTTGGAGGTGTAATATCTGTTGCATTTTTTTTCAAGGGTGAGAGTTCTGATACTTCCGAAATTTCAACATTTTTGGTTAGCTCTGCTATTACTTTGATGTCTTCCTGTTTCAGTTCCGAAGGATATTTTTTCTGAACGTTCATAAACTCATGTAATGCTGATTCTTTATCTCCCAAGGCATTGCAGGTTCGGGCGAAATTCAGCCGTGCAAGGGCATAATCCGGTTTTATATCAATTACTCTTTGAAAATGTTTTTTGGCATTTAAAAAATCATATAGCTTGAAATAAGACTCCCCGATGAAAAAATGAACCATTGCATTATCGGATTTTTTTTTTAATACTGCATTAAAATAAGTGATTGCAGTAGCATAATCACTTTTGAAAAATGCCTGTTGTCCCTTGGAAAGATTTGAGGCCTGTACTGGTAAAAATGAAACTGATAGAAAAATAATGCTTAACAACAGGCATTTTAAATTATTTCCAAAATAGGGCATAGATTATTAATTCCTATTGTTTTTGAAGCGTCCACTCACCTGTATACGTTCCGGCATCTTCTTCCGGAACGTCAAGCCTCCAGGTACCGAATCCCTGTATTTCTGATACGGTTCCTATCAAAACACCGCTGAAAAATGAATCGTCCGCTGATCCGGAAATCTTTGCTTCCATGAGTCCGTCTTTTATCCTTCCCCTTACATCTCCCTGGACGCTTATGTCGCTGAATCCACCCCAAGCAGAATCGACATGCATGGTGAATCGCCCTTCCGTTATTTGGATATTTTTATTTTCTCCGGATTGCCAGGATGAAATTCTAATTGGTCCTCTTATCATTCCTGTCAACTCTCCTACCCAAAGATCTTTTCTCACCCCTGGCGGTGGTTTGGGGGAAACACACCCAGTTAAAAGAGCAAAAGCACATAAAAACAATAATAGACTTTTCAACAAGTTAGATAATTTGGCAGTCATGGTAATATCTCCTGAAATCTGGTTAAGTGTTGATGAAGAGCCTATTATTAAATATCCATTCCACAGACACAAAAAAGGATCACCCGCAGGGCATTTGCTATTTATTTTGTTTTAAGTACTCCGTTTTTGCTTTAAGGTTATTGACATGAATTGCATCAAACGCTAACCCCAAAACTTTTCTTAATGATCAGCCAAGCATCAGCTTTCCTTTACTCAAACCCAGGCTTTGATCCTTTTTTGGCCTTTTCAGGATCATGTCTTCCGGCAAACTCGCGATCCCTCATTCTTTCCCTGTCTATTACAAACTGAATTGATCTTGATGTTGCTGAGCCCGGCATAATCCCCATCATGAGTTTCATTTCGGAAGGTGTGTACCGGTATGGAACTCCATTGATTCTGATTGTTCCACCGGCATCAAGGATATCATTGACCATTTTCATTATATTTGCCTGAAGGCGGAAGGGATCTGTTGCATCCGGATCTATTTCAACTTCCCATTCTGTAACACAGGCCTGGGGATTATCAGGTATGATTCGCTGGTTAAAGCGCCTTGAATCTGTTACTCCTCTTACTGTATTAACAACTTTCCCAAACACTTCAACAATTTCATACTCGTTTGCCTGGTCAAGCCGCAGGTTCACATATTTTGCCTGGTTCTGGATATTTTTTGCAAGAACACCCTGACCGCTTGTCCCCTGTGAGCTTGAGGAAGTCTGGACCACATTCCCAGCGATCTTTCTATCGCTCCAGTTTGTAAGGGTTCTTCCCACAACATCACCGACTTCTTTTTCGACAATAGCCACGGCTTCGTCAAAATCGCGTTTGGTAACCTTAAAGGTTTTCAGGACATTGGCGCCAAGGGATCTTCCACCGCTATCATAGCCTTTGCCGTCAAGCATGGCAGCTGCTTTCCAGTACCCATCAGCCGTCTTTCTGGCTTTAACATTCAACCACACCAGATACACAGCATCAACTGCAAACCGATTTGCCATATCCCTGCATGCCAAAGCAGAATCTTCGCGGGCTCTTTCCATTATCCTGGAAAATTCTTTTTCAGAAGAATCCTTTGCAAAGGGATCAATCACTTCAAAATTATGGCTTACAAGATGATTCTCAATAAATCCTGACATCCTTCTATAATGAAACCCAAGATCGCTTGATCCGGTCTCTGCATCCCTTCCCTGCTCAACATAAAATGGAAGCACAACAATTCTTGTTCTCAATTCAGCCTGGGCAGATAATGCACCCAGTATAAGAAAAACAGCTGTAAGAATAATAATCAATCCTGTTTTTTTTGTCTGTTCCATACTTTCCTCCAGATAATGTTTTAAAGTTTCAGTTTTAGCTCATTTTATTTTTCTAAACTTTATGTCGAATAAAAAATTTGTTTTTCAAAAAATTATAAATAAAATTTTATATCTTTTCATTATTGCTGCATGAAAATGTCCTGCTTGAACCATATCAGTCAAATCCTTTATCAGACGATTTTTTATCTTCTTTTTGGGGTTCATAATATTGGGGGCTTGACACCTTTGGGACAGATCCTTCAAACCATGCCCGGGAAGTAAACCCTGATACATAAGTACCCGCACTGTTATCCGGGATAAAAGCGCCGGTTTTGTCCTTGAGTGGCGTTACTCTCCAGACAGCCCTCAAGGCAACCTGGTCTTTATTGTCGCTGGTTTTTGTTTCTGCCATTAAAAGAACTGAGCCGGGTTTTAATTTTTCTACATCACCCTCAAAGACATGGTCATTTCTTTTATAAAAATCCATCTGGCTGAAGATAGGGGCAAAATCATCCCTGCTGACGGCACATGTCATACCGTCCATTGAAACAAGGGCTTGTTGAAGTTCCTGGATCAGGGCCTGCTGGAACAAGGGATTTCTGCCTGTAAAATTTTTTGAGCAGAGCACCACCTGTATCTCTTGGTCAGATGCTTTGTATTCACCAGTTTTAACACCTCTTTCAAGGGCATAGGAAAGTTCGGAAGCAAGACTATAGGACATTTGCTCCATCGAATTATACGGGTTTTCTTTAAGCCCCTGGGGCATTGGATTTGAATTGGCAGCTGTGTTGAGAAGGATGGTGCCTGGACTGTCCTTAAAATATTTGAATTTTGCCTGGCCCTGGACACCGGGGATCGGCCTTGATTTTGAATCCTTTGCTGTAATGGAAACTTTAATTTGGTCAAAAATAGAGTCTGGTTCAATATCTACAATAAAAACCACGATATTTTCCATAAGATCGTAGCGAGCGCTGGAATGGCCTTTAAAGGAAAGTGGTCTTGACTCTTTAAACTCAAACCAGTTCTCCCTTGAAAGTTCAATAACCTCCCGGTCAGAAGAAAGTTTTTGCATTAATCGCTGACTTATAAGTTCATCCAGTCTTGTATAGGATTTATCGTTGAGTGCATTGCCGGATACAATTGCTGCTGGAGCTATCTCTGCAAGCTTTGCACGGCAGCTTTCAACGGTTTGAAGAACCAGTTTATCAATGTTCCGGTCAAATTCAGATCTCAATTGCGGCTTTAACGTGCTTTTCTGACAACCGAAACAAAACAATATTAACAGCAAAAAAATTGATAATACGACTTTTTTCGTGGTTTTTCTCATTCTTGGATTAACCTCCTCATTAAAGGACGAAATTCTGATAATATTTTCTTTCCTAATACCAGTATAGGAAGAAAATTATTTTTTCAATGGTTATCTGCTATACAGCAAGAATTCTCGCCCATTTTTGTATCTTTTTTGAATATGCCCGTTTATCTATCATGCGTTTTTTACCATTGGAAAAAACATAAATTTTATTCTTTTCCTTTGCCCCGTGTACAGGCCCGGCATAATAATATTCAAGGGGATATCGCCATGATGAGATATCTTTTCTGTTATTGGAGACAAGTTTGCCGTCCTGAGCACATTTTTTGTACATCCGATCAAGATAAAAAGTGCCTGCCATTATGGAAGATTCCGGATCAAAAGGATCATCAGAGATGGTAACCCCTCTTTTTGCAAGTTCTTTTTTTGCCATTAAAAACGTAGAATCAATGGTCTGCATAAGCCCCTTTGCAGATGTAGTTTTTGCCTTTGCATAAGTGTCTCCCCCTGATTCTGCCATGATCACTGCTTTAATGACCTCCCGGGGGATATCAAATAAGGTTGAAGCCTTTTTTATGAGCACATCATATGGTAAAAGCCTTGAGTTAAAATTTTTTACAAAACTTTTGGCAGCTTTGGGATCTATTGCCGCCTTGTCTTCTTCCGCCTGTGAAAAAGGAAGATAAACTGCCCGTAATAGTTTCCATGGATCTTGTTTCTCTTTAACCTTGTCAGCCTTAATCTCTTTTTTTTCATACTGTTTTCTTAACTGGGACCATGGGTCTTCAGATGCATGTATTGCACCACAAAAAAACACTGAAAATAAAATTGTTAACATTAATATCTTTTTCATAAAACCTCTTGAGAAAAAGCGATTGAAATATTTTGCTGGGATAATTTTTTAAAGGTTTCCAAATATTCAAACAATGAAATATCGCCCTGGTTTTTCTTTTCAATATACAAAAAGCGTTGCTCCTGACTGCTGCCCTTTTTGATCGTCACTATTTTCTTATCCTGCTCAAGCTTTTTAAAATCTTTTTCAGGATCATACAGATCTTTTCCAAACCTTAAAAATAATTTTGAATTTATTTCTTCTAAAGTTCCAATGGTGTCTTTGGAAAGTTCTGTTAAGCTCGATTTACCCTCCTTCTCCTGGTCCGGAGCTTTCTGGGCAGACCCGGCCTGCTCAAAGGACATAAGAAGCATAAATGAGAACACCATGATTAATAAAAAAAGATAGGCAAACAAATCTTTTCCTGGGTCACCTGCTGATAAAGCTGTTGAAATACCCTGTCTTTGTCTTCTTCCCATTATTCTTCCCCTTCAATAATTTGACATATTCTTAAGCCCACCATAGCTTCAAGCCTTTTTGCCCTTGTCAGCAGAAATCTTGACCCGATGAGCGTCAGCACAACACCACCGATGGCGGCTGCCCCTAAGGAAGTATACAATGCAGTAGACAGCCCATTGTTCCAGGATGCTGCAAAAACAACTGCTGCAGCCTTGCCTGATGCAAGTCCCTGGAACATTTCATTGAACGCGCCAATGGAACCGAATATAGTCCCTGCAAAACCGATGAGTACCAAGGTGCTGACATATCCTGATATGGCCTGGAAATGGACGGATATTCGGCAGTCGAGTTCTGCCCAGATGGCATCAACAACAAATTGAAGGGAAGTTTCTTTATTTTCCCTTGATCTCTCAAGCCTTTGAAATAAAGAGCTTAAAAAGGACAGGGCTTTAAGATTTTCCTTTTTAATTACTATTGCATCTTCGCCCTTTGGAACATGCCTTAAGTAGTCATAAAGGACGATCACCCTTCTGATCATAAAAAAAAGATAGATCAGAAATATAGACCCAAAAAATATCCCGAAATTTTCAAGAAACCATTTGATAAAATCCATACATCCCTCCTTTTGCTATAAAAGACCGACTCTGCTCAAGGCTTCAATGTCTTTTTGGCCTTTAAAGCACGCCAGAGGATCTATATCCACAAAAACTCCTGAATCAAAATCAACCCGTTTGGGAACAAAAACCCCGAATGACCCTCCTCCAGTCTTATTCACAGCATGTACAATGCCAAGCACATCTGCAGTTGAAGGGTCTGTGTCTTCCGGCAGATTCTGTTTTGCAACACTCCATTCAAATGCTTTTAATGCCCTGGCATAGATGGAATCTCTAACAAACTCATAGGTGTAGTACCTGATCTCAATATCGTCCCTTTGACTGAAACCTGATTCCTTAAGAGCAGAGCCCCACTTTTCCCAGGGATTGCTCACAATAAAGCAGGTAGAAGAAAATTCTGATAACGCGGCATTGGCAACCCTTGACTCATCCTCAAGATCGGTATGAGGCACCCCTTCTTTTATGACCACAGCTTTCATCTGGAAAAGGTCATATACATGTTCAAGATTATGTATTCTTAATCCCACCAGAGTTTTTCCCTTGTCCATGGCTTTTCCCTGCTCTTTCCACTGCTTGTAAACTTCAAAGTATTCTTTTGAAGATAATTTTAAGGTTTCCTTATTTGCATTTTCGGCTCTCAGGCTTTTATTATCTGTATTTAATTTCAAATCCTGGGCCAGAGTGAACCTGAGCTGATCTTTTTCAGCGGATTTTGTTTTTTTCTTCTGGGCCTTTTCAACAACCTTAATTTCACCCGGCATCCTGTTTGCAACAGTCTGGGAGGTTATTTCCGGTTTAGCCTTTTTCACGGGCAGGTTTTTTTTTATCGCCTTGGGTTTAATTTCAGGGATTGGTTTCACAACGGGTTTAGCAACTTTAGTTTCAGCCAACTTTTCAGACTTTATTGAAACCGGCTTTTGTTCAGGTTCAGCATCAGATGTCTTCTCTTGTTTAATCTCAGGCTTTTTATCAGGAATCGCTTTTTCAATTATTTTATTAATATCAGCAACCGGTTCTTTTTGTTTATCCTCTTTTTTTTCAGCCTCAAATACATGCTCGATCTTTACAAAAACCTTATCAGCCGTCTTGCCCATCTTATAGGCAAATGACAGACAAACCAGTAAGGTAACAAAGACAAGAAAGGCAATCCTTGAAGTTTTGAGCCTTCCGTTGCCGTGTTTAAACAGAGTTTTCATTGCTGATAGCCTCAGTAATTTTACGATCAATTATGGGGTCTTCCGGGTCCAGGCCTTTTTCATTCCATAGAGAGATCTGTTGTTTAATCCTGGATTCAAGCATGGGCCATGTTTTGGCAAGCCTGTCTTTTTTCTCAAGATACAGCTGATAGTCTTTACTGTTTTCAAAATACAATTGAATTCTCTCCCGCGGACCAGAAGTGGCAACAAACCCGCTCAAATCGTTTGCGGACAGAAGTTCGCAGGAGTCAAGGTTGATAAGGATCAGATCTTCATAGGTTTGAATTTCATCTTTGACATTTTCCTGCATTTTTTTATATTTTTCATTCACAAACCGCTGTATAAATTCGGCTTTTTCCTGCCTTTCTTCTGGAAGGCCCCTAAAAAGCTCATTGTCCTTTGCAAAGTTTAAATCCTGGTCATATTCTGCATAGGTTGAAAGTTTGCCGCCATAAAGGAGCAGTTTTTTCAAGCTTGAAAAATAATCGTAATAATCAATTTTCTGCTGGGCAGTTTCAATTGATTTCTGATTGAATTTATCCTTAATCTCTTTGGACATGGCCTGGGTCTCATCCATGAGTTCCTGCCGTGATTTTTCAGTATATTCCTTAAAAAGAGAGTCTGAAAAACAATTGCCTGAAATCAGCAATATCAAAAAAAACATATAGACACTGATTTTTATCATCTTATTTTTTCTCATTTTTTTCTCCTTTTTTCCTACCCTTGTGTCCAGGCGGCGCGTTCTTTACCGATAAACTCCATCTCTTTTTCAAAACTGATGGACCCTGATGTAACATTTTTATCATCAATGATCTGGATATCATCAAGCCCGCCGATAACATCCTCCACCATCTGATCTAAAACTTTGTTCAGCTTCTGGGTGGAAGCATCGACAATATCAAGGGTGTTGGAAAGTTCAGCAATATTGGCAAATCCAAAATTCCCCAAGGAATCAGCAAACCCCGTGCCACCTGTTTCAGCAACGGGCACCACCTTGGAAAAAGATGTATAAAGACCGGACATAACATTTCTGAATTTTGAAGGCACATCACTTCCCTCCTGCCTGATTTTCTGCCGGATCATCCCAGAAATTTTCTGGTTCATGGAAGCCACCTTAAGTCTTGATTCATAAAGGACCCGCCTTTGCCTGATCTGGTTAAGCCTCTTTTTCACGCGGCTGTACTTGGTAATCAATCTTTTTTTAGTTGTTGGATCCTGGGCGCCCCTAATCTGTTCAAGAAGCTCTTCGGCCTTTGCTGCCGCCTCTATAAATCGTTCCTGCTCTTTTTGCCTGTAATTTTTTAAAATCAGTTCATAGTTGGAATTTATGGACCGGGTTGCCTGGGTGTCCACAATGGAAGCTGCAATAGCTCTGTCAAAGGCATCAAGTGCCATTAAAAGGGAATCAAGATTGTCATCGCAAACTCCTTTTAATTTGCCGACCTCAAGGATAATCCTTGCATTGATATTGGCCCGCATTGATTTTCCCAATGGATCATCCTTGGAAAGCATGCCGGCTTTTTCAAGGCGCTGCCGCGTATCCAGAAATTTCTGGAGTTCGCCAGTCCTCATTGCAAATTCTGAAAACAGTTTCCCGGAAGACTGTTTTAAAAGACTGCCGCTATTTTCAATTCTGTCCCTTGACCGCTTGGCAATTTCAACCGCTCTGTCTGCATTCATATCACCTGTCGAGGCATAAACAATCACCCAGAACTGACATAAAAGAACAACCGCAACTGTAATAAGGCCAAGAACTACATTTATTACCCTGTCTGATATCATTATTTTTCCCTCCCTCTTTATGGGGTTACCTGAAATATTTTCCATATAGTTCCGGATCAAGCCGAGAACAGACAAGTTTTGCCTTTTCAAGCCTTTCATCCTGTTTAGAATCAGCCGTCTTGATACTAAAACTTAAGTATCTAACCAGAAGCATTTTTTCCTTATCCCCATACGAACCATTGCCGTTGATGATCGCTTTAAGATATAGATACACAGCCGCAGAAAACTCATCCTTGCTGTCATTGCGGTTAAACACATGGACCGCCCTGGCAAGATGTTTTGTGGGGATGACTCGGCCTTCTTTAAATGCTTTTTTCATCAAAGGTTTCCAACAGGTATCAAATCCATAGCCAGAATAGGAAGAGTCCAAAGCCAGGACAAAGTCGTTGTAGGGTATTGGCCCTGTATCCATTAAAAGCATATCACTGCAGGCCATGGGCTCTTTTATCCCCGGCATAAGCGTAATTGTTTCTTTTTTTGCCACGCACCCCTGAGCCGCAAAAAAAAGGAATATGCAAAATATGATAAGTTTGTTTTTTTGCTGAAAGATATCCATTCTTCCTCCTTTAAAGTTTATGTTCATGCCTTGTTGTAAACTTTAATCGAAGGAAAGTTTAATTTTTCAAAACTTTATTTAAAAATATAATTTTTTTTGAAAATTTTAAAATCTCTTCGATACTATTTTTAAGAAAAACCGGAAACAGGAGAAACCCATGAAAAAAACACTTATGATTACTATTATCTGTTCTTTATTCGTCTTTTGTTCGCAATGCTTAGCCATGAATAATTATACATCAGACAAAAACTCAGCCAGGGAATTGATACAGGCTATTGATTCCACATTTGAGATAGCCATGGAATCCCTTAAAGCCCAATGGACAAGTCTAAGAGAGAAAGCAGCGACTGGTGGTTCAAATAAAGTCGAGATAATCACTGAAAAAAAAGAATTTTATAAACACATTGCCTTGGATAAAGGCTTTGATCAACCTTAATCGTTATTCATACGTCTTTATGGGGAGAAAATCCCAGGAAAACGATACCCCCCTTTTCAGGGCATAGCTGGAAAAGCAGGCCTATAAAAATGATTAACTCATGTTTCATGTCCTTTTTGAAGATCCTGATTTTGCAGATCGGTTTGACAAATTCTAATTCATATGACAATGAATGCTTATTCTTAATTATTCATGATGGTTAAATAGAATGTGTGTTGATAAATTACAAATTTTTATAGAAAAAATCTTAATATCTTCGATTTAATGAATAAAGGGATTGCAAATTGGATAAAGAACAGGAACTGCTTGTGCAAAGGATAGTTTCAAAAATTTTTAAACAATACTGCCCAAGGGGTGAATCAGGATATTTTACAAGAGAGGACCTTTTTCATTATGGAATCATCGGACTGCTTACAGCAAAAGAGAACTTTAAAAGAAAGATGAATGTACCTTTTAATGCATATGCAGCAATACGAATCCAGGGCGAAATCATGGATGCCATCAGAAAGAGCCCCCATGTCAGGCTCCCCCAGGAAAAACGCAAACAATTTAATTTGCTTACCAAGGCTATAAACGATTTTTTAAACCAGGGAATAACTCCAAGTTCGCAGGACCTTGCACAAAAACTCGGCTGGGAAGTAAAAACAGTGCTTAAAATTGAAACCCTTTTAAACCAGGTTTCTTCTATTGATGCCGAACCCGGGTTCAAAGAGATTGTTGATAAAAATCAAATGGGCAATGCTGAAAAAAGTGTCCTTAATCAAGATCTGGCCTATATAATGCAAAAATGCCTGGAAGCACTTGCTGATGCAAAAGAAAGACTTGTTCTTGTTGCAAGGGAATATAAAAACATGACATTACAACAGGTGGCCTTAAAACTTGGCTGGTCTATTGAAAAAGTAAGACAAAAACAGATCAATGCAAAAGAAAGCATGAAAACATGCCTTGAAAAAAACGGTTGGGATTTAACCTGAAAGAACAATGGAATCATTTATGGATACAATAACAGACACAAAACAAGCCTTTGAAATCTGGGGAAAACATTCGTTTGTTGACCAGGAACATCTTTCTCTGGAGCGATTATATGAATTTTCTCTAACAAACGGGTTAAAGAACGCCCCAGAATATGAAATTGGACATCTCTCCCTTTGCCCGATCTGCCTTGACAAATGGGAAACCTTTTGCTTAAGTGCCCAGCCTTTTGCAGCTGATGATTATGAAAAAGACCTGCCTGTTCTAAGCTGCGGATTTTTGAAAGCAGCCTCATCAGGATTTACAGAACCCCTGTATATTAGAAGTGACTGCAAAAAGTTCATGCTTGGTATATTCCCTGAAATTGACAATCCGGCAAAAGGCATGGCCGTGCTGGAAACAATAGATGAAAAAAAATCCTATGATGATATGGAAGCAACGATCATGGATACCAATGGCAAAATTGTATTACAAAACATCATCAAACATGGCCGAACCGCATCAAAGGTTGACACCTTGGACACCCTGGATCTTTCCAAATGGACAATTGTTTTAATCCATCCTTTTCGCAGGGAAAAAAATGAGTAAAGCCTGGCTGGTGTTTGAAAATGGGAGCTATTATTCAGTGGACTGCACGCTGCACTCTGCTCCTTCAGGCCATCCCAAACCTGTAGATGCTTATCTTTTAACAGAACATGAAGGCGATTTTACCATTGCCGCCAGAAAGGCTGTTCACGCGGTTTTTGCCTGTGCCGAAAAAAGAGGGTTATATCAACATCAAGGCCCTGTTATTGCCGGCTTTGATTTATCTGAAAGAGTCAACCTGGATACAAGCCTTGCAGGTCAAAGCGGGGGACTTTGTTTTGCACTTTGTTTTGCAAAAAAACTCTTGAAAAAAGATATTGGTAATATCGCGGCCACGGGTGTCATTGAGGCAGACGGGAAAATTGGCAAAGTAAAAGGGATTGAAACAAAGCTTAAAACGGCGGCAGATCTTGTCAAAGAACAGGGCTTGGTTTTTTTCCCTGAAAAAAACCTGTCTGATATGTCCCAGGACCTTAAAGACTTTTTAAAAGGAAAAAAAATTAAAGTCTTTCCAGTAACTGACATGGATCAGGTGTTTGATATTCTGTTTAAAAAAGAAGAATCCCTTGGGGAAAAACCTTTCTTAAGCAAATCAATATTGTTTGTTATTTTACTGGTTGTTGCAGGAATTGTTGCAATGATGGTATGGGGTTATTTATTTAACAATAACAAAACAGCACCACCCCTGCCCATAAAAGAAAAACAGATTATTTCCAGTGATGCCGGTGAAAAAATTTTGGGAAACAAAAAAGTTAAAAAACAAGATCTGGAACCCGAAACAATCACCATAAAACAAGCAATAGAACCCAATCCTGGGCCGGAGGCCATTAAACCCTTGCAAACTGACGAAAACAAACCTTTCCCAGTAGATAGCACCAAACCATCGGCAACTGGCAACGAATCTAAACCCATTGATAACAAAGGGTTTGAATAGAAATTTTATTGGATTCCTTGTTATTTTCCCAATGTTATTGTATTCGATCAGAATAGTTTGATCATAAAATAATCATGGATTTATTTTTTCAACATGGAAAACAAAAAAGAAAAAACAGGATATTCATCAACTGGGCCGCATAAAGTCAAACTGGAGAAATGGATCAGTTGTGCTCCTTTTGAAGAACTCCTCGGAATAAAAATAATTGAAGCCAAGGATGGTTATGCCTATTTAACCATGCCATTTACTTATAAATTAGCACAGGGGGGAGGATTGGCACATGGCGGTGCCATTGTGACACTCGCTGATACATCAGTAGCCATGGCTATAAAAAGTATAATCCCTTTGAACAGTCGTTTTGGTACAATTTCACTGAACTCTGAATTCCTTGCGCCGGTAACAAAGGGAATTCTTACTGCGCAGGCAAAGGTAAAAATTTTAGAAAATAGAATGATACAAGGATTTTCAACTATTTTAGATGAAAATGATAGGGAGGTAATGAAATTTTCGGCTATTTTCAAGCTCGCAAAAGATGTAAAAATATATTGAGTTTCAGGGAGGTTGTTCATGGAAGATTACCGTTCAAAAAGCTTCTGGCTTGAATCTTTGCCCGGAATCATTACCCCGAACCCCGCACTTTCAGGTTCAAAAAAAACAAATGTGGTTGTGATCGGAGCCGGTTACACAGGGCTTTCAACAGGGTATCATCTCAAGCAGATCAACCCCGGCCTGGAAGTCAGCATTCTGGAATCCGATATCTGCGGGTATGGAGCTTCCGGCAGAAACGGAGGTTTCTCCATGACTCTGTTTGGGTTGACAAAAGGGATCACAAAATTCAGGTTTAATGACAAAAAAGCCTATGCAGCACAGGTTTACATGGAAGATGCCGTGGATTATCTCCATGATTTCATAGAGTTGAACAATATTGACTGTGACTATGAAAAAAGCGGGTACCTACTTGTGGGCACAAGTCCTGCCCAGGTCAAAAGGATCGAGCATGATTTTGAAATAATGGAAAAATGGGGGTTGAAAGGGGCTGAACGATGGGACCACGACCGACTTAAAAAAGAGTTTAAAACCTCTTTTTATAAGATCGGCTGGTTTGAAAAAAGATGCGGGATTTTAAATCCAGCTAGACTCGCTAGGGAAATGAAACGTCTTGCCCAGGAAAAAGGGGTTGTGATTTATGAACATTCCCCTGTCACAGATTTAAAAAAAATATCTTCATCCCGATTTCGAGTGAACACGGCTAAAGGAGAGATCACTGCAGATTATATAGTGTTTGCAACCAATGCCTATTCAATTTTATTCCCACAGCTTAAATCCATTCAAAGGCCGGTATTTACCCATATTGTCATGTCCGAACCCCTTTCCGACAATCAGCTTGACGGGATAGGATGGAAAAGCAGGGCCGGTATTGAAGATGCTCGTGATTTAATTCACTACTACCGTCTGACAAAGGATAATCGCATTGTAATGGGAGGTGGTGACGTGTCTCTGGGATACGGCAGCCAGCTGGACAGGGATTTAAATGATAAAACTTTTTCCCATCTTCAAAACCATGTCCTGGAAATATTTCCCCAGCTCAAAGGGTTAAGGTTTACCCATAAATGGGGAGGACCTGTATCAGTGACCCTGGACATGGCACCTGTGGTCGGTTGTTTGGGTGAAAACAAGAAAGCTATATTTTCCATGGGATGCATGGGCCATGGGGTTTCCATGACCACCACCAACGGAAGGGCCATTGCTGAAATGATTTGTGGAAAAGAAACCAAAAGGACGCAGATGTTTTTTATGGGCAGAAAAATAATTCCATGGCCACCGGATCTGATATCATACGGTGCTGCCCATGCCATCAGGGGATTTATGAAAATTGAGGATGCAATCCTGTACAAATAAATAAAGCCTGATAATGATTTTGTTACGTCAAGTATATTATAATCCGGACAATAATTTGTATTTGGAACTTTGCTTTTGTACCTCTTATAATTATGTTGTACATAATAAAATTGCAAAAAAAATTTATCATTATCAAACGAGGTAAAAAATGAAAAATCTTGGATTTTTAGTAATTGGATGCATGATTATTTTTTCCTGTGTAGGGCAAAGACCGGAAAATTTGGGGCTTCACAACGACCGATTGACGAACTGTCCATCCAAACCCAACTGTGTCAGCAGCCAAGCAGTTGATGAGGATCATACCTTAACTCCCTTTAGATATCAGGGGACCAAAAAGGCTGCTTTCGAACGCTTGAAAAAAATCATACTCTCACTTGAAAAAATAACAATTGTTGCAGAAACCGATAATTATTTCCATATTGAATGTAAATCAAAAATCATGGGATTTGTAGATGATCTTGAATTTTTTTTCCCAAAAGAAAAAATAATCCACGTGCGCTCTGCCTCCCGGATCGGGTATTCCGATCTCGGTGTTAACCGAAAGCGGGTGGAACATATACGAGAACAATTTAATTTGAAATAAACCAATACACAAAAACCACTCTTTAAAACTCGACAACCTCCTAACAGATCTTAAAACAAATTTTCTCATGATCAGGGCTTGATCATAGTAATGAAGCAGTTGTTTTTTACCTTCACAATTTTGTTCAGGAAGGTTCTGGCAAAATGCTCTTTATTGGAGACTTAAGATTATTTTCATAATCCTGCATCCAGATAATTTACTTCATCGTTGACACAGTTCCATATTTTTTTATAAAGTTCTGTTTGGCTTTTAAAAAAGTTCATTTGGCTTTTAATTTAATTTGGAGATATGGGGATATCATGAAAAAATTTTTAAAAATTATTTTTTTTCTTCTGGTTTTAATTATTCTATTAGCAATTGGCGTCACAACATATCAATACAATACTTTTACACCGGTTGAAGTAACGCAGAATGCTGATCCAAAAAACCTTGTATATTTTCAAAATTCATATGAAGAATGCCGTAAGAGTTTTACTTTATCAGCCTACAAATTAAATAAAAAATTTGCAAATGTAACAATCTCAAAATTATATATTGAAAGCAAAAAAGATCCGGATTTGACGATTGACTATTGTTATGTCCCTGCACAAAAAGAGTTTAAACGTCTGTTAATTCTATCATCGGCCGTTCATGGTATAGAAGGGTATGTAGGAAGTGCTGTGCAGCAAATGTTTATGGAGGAACTGCTTGAGAAAATTAACTTGTCTGACATGGGTGTTCTTCTAATACATGGAATGAATCCTTATGGATTTAAATATAATCGGAGAGTGTCGGAAAACAATGTTGATTTAAACCGGAACAGTTCAAATGACAGCAAACTTTATAAAAGCATTAATGCTGGATATTCTGATTTATACCCAATGCTTAATCCAAAAGGAGAAGTCAGCCTTAAAAGCATTAAAAATATGTTTTTCCAGGTAAATGCAATACAAAAAATAATTCAATATTCCATGGGCACTTTAAGACAGGCAGTTTTACAAGGTCAGTATCAATATCAAGAAGGGCTCTATTTTGGCGGGAATGAACTTGAGCCTTCAATCAAAACTATTACACCGATTTTAAAACAAATTACAGATAACTATGGAATTGTATTTAATATTGATCTGCATACTGGATATGGAGCAAGGGGAACATTACATCTTTTTCCAAACCCCATTGAAGATAAAAAATTAAAAAATGATATCGAAACCATATTTTCCGGGAATCACATTGATTGGGGTGATGGAGATGATTTTTATACTGTTACCGGAGATTTTACTTCTTATATAGGAGGGATTATTCCAGATAAATATTATATCCCTATGGTATTTGAATTTGGGACTCTTGATAGCCAGACAACAATGGGATCAATAAAATCATTACATAATATGATTGTTGAAAACCAGGGGTTTCATCATAATTACAAAACCAAAAAAAATGAAATCAAAATTAAAAAGAATATACTTGAAATGTATTATCCATCTTCAGAAAAATGGAAATCAAAAGTTATTGAGGATGCAAGGATAATTTTATCTAAGTCAATGAAACAATTTAGTTCCATAGAAAGGTAAAAAGGGATACAAGGTGCAATATGTCAAAAGTCGCTATTATAAGGTGTGAATCATACGAATACGATATAGTGAAAAAATCCATTGAAAGAGGCATTTCACTTTTAGGCGGTATCTCTCGATTTGCACAAAAAAGCGAAAATATTTTATTAAAGCCCAACATCCTTATTGGTGACGCCCCCAAAAAGTGCGTTACAACAAATCCTGCCGTTTTCAAAGCAGTGGCCGAAATACTGATAAATGCCGGAGCGAATGTTAGCTATGGTGATTCACCCGCAATAGGTAGTACTTTAAAGGCTGCAAAAAAAACCGGATTGGCTCAGGTTGCAGATGAACTTAGCATCAAGTTGGCAGATTTCAAGACGGGTGTTGATGTGTTTTTTGATAAAGGGATTCAAAACAGAAAATTTACCATCGCAAAAGCCGTATTTGATAATGATGCTGTAATCAGTCTTCCAAAATTAAAAACCCATGGACTGGAGAAATTTACTGGTGCTATTAAAAATCAGTTTGGCTGTATTCCCGGGGTTCTTAAAGGGGAATTTCATTTAAAATTACCCAGTGCTGATGATTTTGCAAAAATGCTTGTTGATTTGAATAAATTCATCAGACCAAGGCTTTATATTATGGATGGCATCTATGCCATGGAAGGGAACGGACCAAGAGGTGGAACTCCAAAAAAAATGGATATCCTTGTTTTTTCTTCTGATCCGGTTGCCTTGGATGCAACTATTTGCCGTTTAATCAACGTAAATCCTGAATATGTTCCTACGACAAAATATGGTATGCAGGCTGGAATGGGATCATTTCTGGAAGAGGATATTGAGCTGATTGGTGATGATTTTAAAAGTTTTTTTACCAAGGATTTTAAAATTAATCGAAGACCTGTAAAATCTTATAAGCCAGGTTTCTTTTCAGATTTTATGAATAATCGATTAGTGTCTAAACCTCACATAGATGCAGAAAAATGTGTTCGATGCGGAGTCTGTGTAAATATGTGTCCTGCAAATCCAAAGGCTGTTTTTTTTAAAGATGATGATAAATCAATTGTACCCATATACAACTATGATAATTGTATAAGATGCTTTTGCTGCCAGGAAATGTGCCCTGAAAGTGCTATACAACTGAAAACACCCATTTTAAGAAAAATATTAAAAATATTTTGAATTTAAAATTGACGTCTCAATACTACAACTGTCCCAACACGAAACACATACAATTGTTACAAAGTTGTCTCACAACGACATCTCCCATTTAGTGTCTCAATAAATTAGAATGCTGAAAATCACCATGGATTAAAGCTTATTGCTAAAGCAGACCTCCTCTGAGTACAAAAAATAAACCTCAAAAAAAATTTGGTCCAATTTATGCAATATCTTAAAAAGTATAAAGGTTCATGATGAACTAAAATTTAACACTTATTTAAGGAGAAAAAATGAATAAAATATTAATAGCTTACGTTAGCAGAGCCGGCACTACACAAAAAATGGCTGATTACTTGGCCGAAGGTTGCAGAATGTCCGGCCATGAGGTTACTGCCGTAAAAACAAGTCAATTGAAAGATGAAAAAAACTTCGCCGGCTATGATGGTTTTCTATTTGGGTGCCCGACATACCATAAAGATATAACAAACAGTATGAAACAATTTCTTTTCCTGGTTGAAAAGGCAAATTTAACTGGGAAAATTGGTGGTGCTTTTGGGTCTCATACGCATAGCGGAGAGGCAGCACCAATGGTCTTTGAAACCATGCAGCATGTGTTTAAAATGGACGTATTGGATCTTGGTCCTTTAAACCTTACCGAATCACTGATGCAAACTGATGAGGGTTTAAAGGCTTGTCATCAATACTCAAAGGCTTTAACTGACAAGCTTTCCAGATAGGCATGATAATCAATGCGTATGGCATGGTGAATTTATTAAGCTAAGCGATTTAACAGAATAAAACTTAATTCATTTTCATTTTTTATAGCTTATGTTTCTAAAAAAAAGGAGAAATAAATGGCAAACCCAGAAGATATGTGGCAATGTCAAACCGCTACCTGTGGATACATTTACAACCCAGATAAAGGAGATCGAAAAGGTAAAATACCAAAGGATGTAAAATTTGAGGATCTGCCTGACGATTGGAAGTGTCCGGTTTGTGGTGCAAGCAAAAAAGCATTCAACTCATTAGCTGTTTAGGGTTTTGCTCTTGTGAGGTTACAGTTCTCTAAAGACTGTAAGGGTGTATCAGATAAAAGAATTGCAATTTTAAAGGGATAAACAAAACATGAAAGAAATTACATGGACGAGTGAATTGTCTGTTGGAACAGAACTGATCGACGAACAACATAAGATGTTGATTAAGCATCTCAATGACCTGAGCCAGTCCTTAGAATCTGGTCAGGGACAAGCGAAGATTGCAACGACTCTCAATTTTCTGATTGACTATACGAATTTTCATTTCACCGCCGAAGAAAAACATATGGCAGTAAATGATTACCCGGAATTGGAAAATCACAAAAAAATGCATGAGGAATTTAAGGCAACCTTAACTAATATGGAAGAAGACCTTGAGGAAGAGGGTGCTACGCTATTGCTTGCCGATTCAATTGATACCCTATTAGTCAAATGGCTTTTTGAGCACATACGGAAGATTGATGTGGCGTTTGGGAAATTTCTGAAAGAAAAGGGAATTGAAATACCCCAAGAAAACTAACCATTTTCTCCAACCAACCGCAAGTTGTGTTATAAATCTTGAAAGAATTTTATTAAACTATTATTCGAACTGGCTTTGCCCATTGCAATCCAGAATTTTTTAAAGTCCCCTATGGCATTGATTGGTGCGGGGGGAAAAAAACGGGCATATAAATACGGTAAATATCTTTTAGGGTTGCAGTTTTTCATGGCTATTTTTGCATGGGGCTTAATTTAAGTAACTGAATCATAGCCAGGCAGTTTTACTCCTGCCCGGCTATGATCCAATGAATGCAGGCATCTATTTTGTTACAAGACTGCCATCAAACAAATTTAACCGCACTTGGTGTAGCCGCACGCATGACAGGTCATACAGCCTTCTTCAAAAGTAATGGTCTGTCCGCATTCCGGACAACAATTTGATTTTAGCTGGTTTTTAAAAGGCTTAACATTTTCTGCATTGCCATTGGGCAGATATCTTTTCTCGAGCACCTTGGAAATAGCATCGGGAATGGAATACACCAAACCACCCTCCTGGAATACGGCATGCTCTCCTCTGATCCCTTTGATCTGCTCTATTATTTCCAAAACATCAACTCCCGATCTCAGAGCCAAAGAGATAAGTCTTCCAATGGCCTCTGTCTTGGCCTGGGTGGATTTACCGGATTTTCCAATAGTGGCGAAAAGTTCAAAGGGTTTGTTATTGAATTCAGACACTGTTACATAAAGATATCCCATACCCGTCTTGATTTTTTCAGTAAAGCCTTTGAGAATTTTCGGCCGCTTTCTTCCGGCAAGCAAAAAATCATTCCCATTCTCTTTGTTTCCATTACCGGAAATAGAAAGCACTTGATTATCTTTGCTTCCATCTCTGTAGATGGTCACTCCTTTGCATTTTAGCTTAAAAGCCTCGTCATAAATAAATTTCACATCTTCTTTATCCGCATCATGGGGAAGATTAACTGTTTTTGAAACTGCATTATCCGTGTGCCGTTGAAAAGCCGCCTGCATCCTGATGTGGTCTTTGGGTTTTATATCATGTGCAGTAACATAGACTTTTCTTATGTCAACCGGGATTTGAGAATTGCCCTTAATGGTTCCTTTCTCAGCAATTTCTTCCATAAGACTATCATTATAAAATCCTTGTGTTCTGGCCGTTTTTTTAAATACAGGATTAACCTCTAAAAGCTTGTCATTGTCCATGACAGTCCTGACAAAACTCAATGCAAAAGCTGGTTCAATACCGCTTGAGCAGCCAGCAATAATGCTGAGGGTTCCTGTAGGGGCAATTGTTGTTGTAGTGGCATTACGCATCCGGGATTGTTTTTTTGATTTATATATACTTTGCTCAAAATTAGGAAAAACTCCCCTTTCCTTTGCCAATGAACATGATGCAGCGTGAGATTCCTTTTGAAGAAAGGACATGATAACCTCGGCAATATCTATGGCCTCATCTGAATCATAGGGTATATTCATTTCAAAGAGCATATCTGCAAATCCCATGATGCCCAGGCCAATTTTGCGATTGCCTTGAACCATTTGCTCTATTTCTTTAATGGGATACTTTGACATATCAATTGTATTATCAAGAAACCGGACCGAAAGATGGATGGTTTCCTGTAATTTTTTATAATCAATAACTTGCATACCTTTTTGTATTGTCACAAATTTTGTCAGGTTTATAGATCCCAGATTGCAGGCCTCCATGGGCAAAAGCGGCTGCTCCCCACAGGGGTTGGTGGATTCAATATCACCGATACCGGGAGTCGTATTATACCGGTTGATCTCATCTAAAAAGATGATGCCGGGATCCCCTGTGGTCCATGCCTGACTGATTAACTCTTCATAGACAGCCAGGGCATTCAATTTACCGGACGGTTCTTTTGTCCTTGGATCTATTAAGTCGTAGTCGGTTCTTTTTGTGACTGCCTTCATAAACTTGTCAGTCACTCCAACAGAGATATTAAAATTATTCAGTTCCTGCTTGTTACTTTTGCATTTAATAAAAGATATAATGTCTGGATGGTCCACACGAAGAACTGCCATATTGGCCCCACGTCTTGTACCACCTTGTTTTACCTGTTCAGTGGCTGTGTTGAAAATCTGCATGAATGAAACCGGACCGGAAGCCACACCACCTGTGGAGCCTACCCTGCTGTTTTCCGGACGAAGCCTTGAGAATGAAAATCCTGTCCCACCACCAGACTTGTGAATTGTAGCAGCATTTTTAACAGCTTCAAAAATACCATCTATGCTGTCCTCCACGGGAAGAACAAAACAGGCTGCCAATTGACCCAGAGATCTGTCGGCATTCATCAAAGTGGGAGAATTTGGTAAAAACCTGAACTCTGTCATTAAGCGATAAAACCGATCTTCCATTTTCTTAACATCTGCTTTTTTATCATAATTTTTTTCAGCCTGGGCAATATGGGCTGCCACTCTTCTGAACATCTGTTCCGGTGATTCACATACTTTTCCAGACTGGTCTTTTTTAAGATACCTTCGCTCCAGTACTGTCCTGGAATTTTCTGAGATGAAACTTATGGACTCTTTTGGCTCTTTGACTTTCGGCATATTCTTAGGTTCCTGTTTTTATCTTGGTTTATCACTCATTTAATCTTCATTGACATCATTTGTTTTTGTAGAGGTAGGCATTGCAATTAACAATTTAGCCCCAATCACAAACACACCTTATATAGTATTTTAAAAAAAAACAAGCGCAATATATGGGGTTTGTAAATTTCTTGAAAGATAGTATATTCTTTTTTATTTAGCCTTAATTTTTATAGACCCAATCTACTTAAATACGACAGTCCATAGTAAAATCAAAATAATATATAGATTTGTTACTATTGCAAAAAAAGTAGTTACGATTTTTTTTGAAGAATCTTTAGTTTGAATTGTTTTTCTACTTTGTGTCCAAACTTTGAGTTTGTTATTAATCGGATCAAATAAACAATCAGCCATAAAATAAATATGGGCAGGAAAATGGTATTAATAATGAATACCATGATAAGGGAAATGAAATTTTTAAACAAAAACGGGATTTGCGCCTTTAGCCAAGGTTGAAAATCCTTAAGATTAGATCCTAAATTCCCCACCAGATCTAGTGTTTTTTTTGTATTGGCAAGGCTTTTAGACCATCTGTCTTTTGTCCTGTTGAAAAATCCGTTTGGATCGCTTTCTTGCTCTTTTATCGAATCTGCCGGGTTTGGAGGCATATCATACTTGATTGGATCATCTTCATTCTGATTTTGCTCTTTTTTTGAATCCTCAAAGGATATTTCTTCAACAGGGGTTCTCTCTTTTATCTCTTTAACACTTGTTTTTATATTATCCACAGACTGGTTATACTTTTTTTCTAAATGGACATCATATATCCAGTTGTTGATGGCTACTTCGGCAGGAATAATAAATCGCAGGATGACTGCCAGCAAGACAAGATGTTTGCCCAGGAACAAAAGATTTACGGGCAGATATTTATTTGCCCAAAGCCCTGTCAGCCACAGGAACAAACCCGGCAGCAAAATAAAATTAATAAGCGAATCCGGCAGTAATCGTATAAAAAATTCCTGGATGCCGATGGATGCCATTGCTACAAGTAAAACCCATGAAAACCTCTCAACAAGATCATTTAAAGGATCTAACCATTCAAATGGACTCAAGGTGATGGTACCAAAAACTTCGAATCCGATTTCAATTTCCTGAAGAACCGAAACAAGTGCATTTGTAGCCCGGCACAACCCATATGCAATGGTGGCTCTTTTAAGAGTTTGATCAAGGTATTGGATACTGGTTTGGTCAATTCGAGTTAAACTGGTACCGTTAAAGCTAATATTCCGAATGGGGCCAATCAAAATGCAGGATATGATTAAAATGATTAAAAGGGATTTGATAGTTGCCGCACGATGGGCGATAAATAACTTTTGATTATCGGGTATGACATTATTCATATTTTTCCGCTCTTAAAAGGACTTAAGCAAAACCATCAATTTTCCTGAACACCAGTAAAACAAAGCATAGTAAAAAAATAAAGCAGTGTAAATAATATTTTTCCACTGACCTCTTGAAAAAGGGTTCTTGATTCAGTAAAGTTTCCCTAAGCTTTTTTTGTCCATAAGGCTGAAAATATCATCAAAAAATAATAATCGATTTAATCAGGGTGATTCAAATGGCTACTCACGAAAAGCAAAGCGTTAATATCGCTACATCCGATATCACTTTAGATGCGTCTATCTATCCGAGAGAAACCATTGATCACAGGCGTGTCAATATTTTTGCTGAAAACATAAGAGAAGATTTTAAATTTGATCCCATCCAAGTCCAAACGCATCCTAAGAAACATGGAAAATACAGAATACTGGATGGCGCACACAGATGGCACGCCTATAAAGAAGTTGGATTAACAAAGATACCAGTGGTAATTAAAGATTTGAAAGGAATAGATCCTTTGCTTTATGCTGCTAAAATGGCCATCGGACCAAAGCAGCTCACGGAAAAAGAAACCCGGTCTACTGCCCGGCTCGCTTTTCAAAACAATCCCCGGTTAACCTCATCTGAAATCGGCAAGCTCATTGGCAGATCCCGTCAGACCATTGACAAGTATATTGCAGATCTAAGGGCAATGAATCAAATTAAGCTTGACCTGAAAATATGGCGGATGAACCGGCTGGGAATCCCTCAGGAAAGGATTACCAGGCGTTTAGGCTTAACAAGAAATATTCTTCGCAACCATTTGGTGAAAATCCCACTGGTGGCAAAATCACCAAATAGTGATTTCGCAAGCGGATTAACCGTTCCCCAGGTGGCGGAAAAACATGGATGGACCGAAGCCATGGTGTGGTCCCTGGTTTTAGAAGGCAAGGATGATCAAACCCGGTTTAAGGAATTGGGATGGGGCCTGCGCACTTGGGATTTATGGAACTTTAATGATTGTGACCAGCGGTTTGGAGATGATTGGCCGGGGCGCATTCCCGCTCAAATGATTGCCCATATCCTTTTTTATTTTTCCAATCCAGACGATCTGATTTTTGATCCCATGGCCGGTGGTGGTGTAACTGCCGATGTCTGCCTGGCCATGGGAAGAAAATGCTGGAGCCTGGAAATGGAAGATCATTTGGATCATCGCCCGGAAATTGAACCCTATTACTGGGAGGTAAAAGTCAATAACTGGAAGGATACGATATTGACGGCCAGGGAAAAGCCAGAGCTGATCATTTTTGATCCTCCCTATTTTAAGAAAAAAGCAGAAAGCTATTCAAAAAAAAGCATTGCCGGACTCAGCCGGGAAGGGTATTTACAATTCCTACAGTATTTTTTTATTTTCCTAAAGGAATCCACTAAAAAAACAACCCGGCTTGCTTTAGTCAATGCGGACTGGCGTGATTTTCAAGGTCGCCCTGCCCTGAAAGAAGAAGCGCAGAATGCGATCCTGCTAATGGATTATTATAAAATACTGGACCAGGCAGGATGGGAATTAACACATATCATTCAGGCACCATTGTCCTCACAGCGATTTGATGCAATTGTTGTCAAAGCCATGCAGGACAAAAAAATACTTGGAGTGACCACCCGGCATATTCTTCTGCTGAAGCAAAAATAAAGCATATATATTATAAATATTAGCACCGAAAAATGCCCGGGTATGATGCCCACGGCTTATATAATTGAATTAAAATTTTAAATCCAAACGACTTCACACACCAGATATAGGGGCTTACCCCATAATGATAGACACATTAAACACAGTTTATTCTTCTAAAACCGGCGGCCGAGCAAAATAGATAATACCCGCTGAAAGAAAACTGGCTGACGCGAACAGAAGAAATGATATGCTA
>Ga0307988_1000261_pt1 | contig 39950 bp, 36 predicted proteins | sample EllFjometagen183_FD_203166 | JGI IMG/M metagenome (GOLD analysis project Ga0307988, IMG submission 203166) | Marine microbial communities from Ellis Fjord, Antarctic Ocean - #183 | ecosystem: Environmental > Aquatic > Marine > Unclassified | place: Southern Ocean | collected 2014-10-08 | reverse complement strand
CAAAAAACTTGGATAATGGTCATGTCCACTCCTTACTTTCAAGAATAAAATTATTATTGCAAATCAAAGGCAGCATTTTTTTAATTTGTACGAAGTACGCGATTTCCTGATGAACCAAATTTAATCTATGGTAACCCAGATTATTTTTTCCAGAATTCAGGGACAAAGAGAATAATCACTGTATAGATTTCCAGCCTTCCTAAAAGCATGCACCAGGCAAGAAGCCATTTGCCGGGAACAGGCAGATGGGCAAAATTTTCAGCAGGTCCCACTGTCCCGAATCCAGGACCGATATTTCCGATACATGAAGCAACCGCTCCCAGTGATGTCATCATATCAATTCCCATACTGGCTAATACGATGCTGGATATTACAAATAAGAGCAGGTACAGGGCTAAGAATCCCATTATGGAGCGTAGCAGTTCATCGGGTATGACTATATTGTTTATTTTGATATGGCTGATGCTTCTGGGATGGATGAGCTTGAATAATTCCCTGTAACAATATTTAAAGCAGACAATGAGTCTTGCACATTTCATTCCCCCCCCGGTGGATCCGGCAGATGCACCTATAAACATGCAGATAAACAAAAGTATCTGGCTCAGGCCTGGGAATTTTTCATAATCAGCAGTTGCAAATCCCGTGGTGGTAATAATGGAAGATACCTGAAAAACGGAGTATCGAAAGGCATCTGAAAGGGATTCATAAACATTTCCGTATATGTCCCAGGTTACGATAAGGGTTATCAAAAATGTTAAACCCAGAAAAAATCTGCATTCAGTATCTTTCCAGAACGCCAGAGTATTGCCTTTGAGCATCTGGTAATGAAGGGAAAAATTGATTCCGGCCAGCAGCATGAACACTACAATGACATAGTCAAAATAAGCGCTGTCATAGTGGGCAATGGAGGCATTTTTTGGTGAAAATCCACCTGTAGGCAGGGTGGTGAATGCGTGGCAGATCGATTCAAACAGGGGCATGCCGCCTGCCAGTAAAAAAATGATTTCAACCAAGGTGATACCCGCATACACCAGCCATAGAATTTTGGCTGAATCACTCAGCCGCGGCGTGAGTTTGTCAGGAACAGGACTTGGTACTTCAGCCTTGTAAAGCTGTATTCCTCCGACTCCTAAAAACGGAAGAATGGCCAGGGAAAGAACAATGATCCCCATGCCCCCCAGCCATTGAATAAAGCTACGCCAGAATAAAAGACTTTGTGTTGCGCCTTCAATATGAGTCATCACTGATGAACCAGTGGTGGTAAAACCTGAAACTGATTCAAAGAAAGCATCTGTAAAATTGTTAAATTCAGGTCCGAAATAAAAAGGCAGGGCACCAAAAAGTCCTATGGCTGTCCAGCCCAGGGCCACCACCGTCATTCCTTCTTTTTGGTTTATATAGTCATCAGTGTCATGTTTTTTTGAAAGAAGAATGAGAATCAGGCCTGTTACCATGGTAATGCCCATGGATCGGATGATTCCTCCATGGGCCAGGTCCTTATAGCAGAAACTGACCAGTAGAGGTGCTGCCATGGCAAGCCCAAGGAAAACAAGAAGGATTCCAATAATACGGGAAATAAAGGACCAGCGCATCAGAAAAAATTCAATTTTACCGCTAGGAGTTTTTCAAGTTTTTTAACCGCAGACTTTACCGCAAAGATAATTATCTTGTCTTCCGGTGAAACCACGCTTGTGCCTGAAGGGATCATGACCTTTCCGTTTCGGATGATACAGACCAGAATAGCCCCTTTGGGAAAGGAAATCTTCCGCAGGGGCCCTTTGGTGATATCCGAGGTTTCAAGGGCAATGGCTTCAATGAATTCCCCTCTTTCTCCAAATATGGATATATCCGAGAGTACATTGCCTTTTCTTATGTTCTGAAGGATGGAACTGACAGCCGACAACCGGGGACTGACAACTTTTTCTATTCCTATGGTGGCAAGCAGAGGATAATAACTTGATTTCCCTATTCTAGTGATTGTATTTTGAATGCCCAGGTTTTTGGCCAGCAAAGAGACTAGAATATTGGTTTCATCATCATTCGTAACCGAAATGACTACATCATTTTTGCCAAGATTTTCTTCATGGAAAAGTTTTTGATCTGATCCGTCTCCATGGAGGACAATTGTTTTATTCAATAGTTCTGAAAGTTCCAGGCAGCGGTTTCGATCGGCTTCAATTATTTTTGTTTTAATTCCCTCTTTTTCAAGTATCTTTGCCAGTCGTAATCCGATTCGTCCTCCGCCGATAATAAAGGCACTGTGGGTAGGTTGTATCCCCAGACCGAAAAAATGAAGGGTTTTTTCAAGTTTTTCAGTTTCACTTACAAAATATATCAGGTCTCCCGGTTCAATTTTATTGTTTCCTTTTGGAACGATCACCTGGTTGTCTCTTATTATGGCGGCAATCAAAGGCCTGTCTTCCCCGAATTTATCGTGAAAATCCATCAGGCGCAATCCAGCAATGGGGGAATATTTATCCAGGCGGATAGCCACATATTTTATTTTGCCATCAATAAAATTTCCTATATCCAGGGCTTTGGGAACATCCATAAGTTTCCGGATGGTTTTTACCACTTCGATTTCAGGATTAATTATGGTGTCTATGCGGGGGATCTCATTTTTAAAGCTTTCATGGTAATTATCAAAATCTGAATTTCTGATTCTGGCAAATTTTTTGGTGGTGGGAGACAAAAAATTGGTGATGAAACAGGAGACAAGATTAATTTCATCACTGTCCGTGACGGCCAAAAGAATTTCGGTTTCCTTGATTCCTGCTTCCAGAAGAATTGCAGGACTGCTGCCGGAACCTGTAATAACCTGTACGTCAAGATCTTCGGAAAGGCGTTGTGTTGCTTCCGGGTTGCTGTCAATGACAACCACCTGTTTGTTTTCCGAGGCAAGCCTTTTGGCAATATTGTACCCGACTTTTCCGGCACCCACAATAATGATTTTCAAACTCTATCTCCAGGCAGTTTGATGGAAACTTAAATTCTTATTCCAGTATATCACAGACCAGATCAAAAATATCTGCCAGCCTTAAAATCCCAATAACTTTATTCTTTTTCAGGACAAGAAGGGACTGATGGCCGCCAAGAATGAACTGGTGCACTGCCTCGGAAAGCTGTGACTCTTCATCAACATATTCACCTTTACCGGGCGTATACATGATGTCCTTTACTTTTAGCTGGGAGGCTTTTTTAACTAGCTCTTCCAGGGTTTCATCCCAGAGATTGAAATTATCAAGCAGGGAATTGAGAAATTCATTATTAAAACCAAATCTGGACAGCCCAATGCTGCCATCATTGTCTGAATGTTCAAATTGCCGGTACTTGGGCTCAAGTGCTTTCAAAACATCAAAGATGCTTACTTTTCCAGTGATATTATTGCCTTTATCATATACCAGGACTGCCCTGTGTTTATGCCTTAGTTTTGTGTCCTTTTGAGCCTGTTTCAGCTTTTTAATGGCATTGGCAAGGGTTTCTTCTTCTGAGACAATTGCATAATCAGATAAGGGGATCATTACCTCTTTTACATTTTTAGCTTTCATATCAGTCCTCCTTATTATTTTATCAATATGGGCATTCCCATGATGGGCCAGATAATATAAACTGCAAGTCCAACTACTATCATGAGTATTATACTGGCTGGGATTCCATAGAGGAAAAATTCTCCTGTGGTAAATTGTCTGGAATTATAGGCAATGGCATTGGGAGCAGCCCCAACCAGAAGCAAAAAGGGCATCCCGGCAGTAACAAGGGCTGCAAAAAGAATCACTTCCGGTGCCACACCCAGGTAGGGTGCAATAACCAGAGCAACGGGCAGGGAAATGGCAATTGCAGCCACATTCATAATAAAATTCGTCATCATCATTATGAAAAAGGCGATACTCATGACAAAAACAAACCAATGGGATTCCTTAAACATGCTCAGCCAGTTGATGGCCATCCATTCAGCCGCACCCGTCTGCCAAAGGCAGAACCCAATGCTCATGGCTCCGCCGAACAGGAGCATGATATTCCATGGAATTGATTCCAGGTCCTTGATATCCAGAATCCGAAATACAAAAAACAGGATCGTTGACACAAGGATGATGGCGTTTTTGTCCAGAGGTTCAAGCGATGGAATAAATTGTTTTGCAGACATGACAAAGATGCAGGCAAAAATGATGGTGGAGGCGATAATCTCATCCCTGGTGATTTTCCCCATGGCCTTGCCTAATTTTTTTGCTTTTTCCCTAAGCCCGGGAATGGTTTTTTGTTCAGGCTTGAAAAAGACCATGAAAAATCCCCACAAAATAAATGTCATGGCCCATCCAATGGGGAACATATAAAAAGTGAGTTCAAAAAAGCTGATATCTCTGCCCACAATGTCCTTGAAAAAACCAAGGGCAACCGCTCCCCTGGCTGCACCCAAAAGGGTGACAATACTTCCTGCACCTGCAACAAAGGCCATTCCCATGAACAACCCTTTCCCAAATTTAGTGGGTTTTTCTTCGTCAGTGTACATGGCGTATATGGTCATAAGAAGGGGGAACATGGTGGCAGCAACAGCCGTGTGGGCCATGATATGGCTCAGGGCTGCTGTCACCACAAAACAGCCCAGATAGATCATACTTGTTTTTTCACCCACAATGGCCAGCATTTTATAGGCCAGCCGTTTGGTAAGACCCGTCTTTGTAAAGACCATTCCAATCACCAATGATCCGAAAATAAAAAGTACTGAAGGGGTCATGAAATCCGTAAAAGCCTTTTCTGCCGGTCGGATCATAAACAGAACCTGCAACACTCCGATTGTGAGGCTGGTGACACCGATGGGGACAACTTCAAAAACCCACCAGGTCCCGGCCAAAAGAAAAACAGCCAAAGCGCCTTTTGCCTCTTTGCTCAGAATAAAGTGTTTACCGGTGGGGTCGATGGCATCGGGCCAGGGCGGCGAAAAATTGACGACAAAAAAAAGTGTCACACCGATTAGTAAAAAAAGTATCCGCTTCCAGTCAACAGTACTGCCGTATATGGCTTGAGCATTCGTAGTCATGGTAATATCATTCTCCTAAAAGTAATATAATTTTTCCAGGGTTATATTCGCCCTTTATTTTTTTTGGTTTGTTCTAAATAAAATAAGAACTCGCTTTTTGTCAAGAAAAGTCTGGTAAAAAAAATAAAAAAGCAAAGAGGGGAATTAATGGTGACAGGTTTTCTAAAAGATTTGGTTGACAGAATGTTTTTTATCCTTTTTCTTGACAAAAACCTCTTTCTAACTTAATAAAATTGATTTTATGTAAAAAAAGAATATGAATAAAGATGCAAAGGAAGAAATGAACAGCGCTCTGACAAAAGAAAATCACAATGGGGTGATAAAGTGGATTGAGTATGTGAAAATCAATTCACTTCTAAATTTATATATGAAGGTTAATTCTATATACAACTTGCATTACCCCTAAGTATTGTCAGATAAAAGAATAACCTGGATTGGGGAATTTATGAGTCAATTTTTCGTATCGATACTGCTAATACTATCTGGAGGTTTATTCTCCCTTGTTTTAGTTCAACAAGCGAAACTATCCAAAATCGCTGCGGTCTTTTTGGTAGGCGCCGGTTGCTTCTGGGGGGCATCCGATGCTGTCATAAAACTCATGCAGTCAGTAGGTGCTGCTAAGTCCTTCACATATCTGAATGCTTTTTCTCTGGACTTTCAAATTGACGGCCTTTCCGCATTTTTTCTAACTGTGATTTTTTCTATTTCTCTTATTGCCGCCGTTTACAGTTTCCATTACATGGAGCATGAAAAAAATGCTATAAAAATCGCTGTTAACTATTTTTTCTTCTGCATCCTCATCATTTCCATGGCCCTGGTTGTAACTGCAGCAAATATAATTACATTCATGCTTTGCTGGGAAATCATGTCCCTGTCATCCTTTTTTCTGGTCATTTACAACCACCATTCTTCAGAAAATAGAAAAGCCGGATACCTGTATTTTATTTTTTCCCATATAGGTGCCATGTTTATATTCACAGCATTTGGAATTGTATACGGTTATACAGGGAGCTTTGGATTTGGAGCAATGGATTCTCTTCCAGATACTGCAAAAATTCTTGTATTCATTTTTTCCTTTATTGGGTTTGGGTCAAAAGCTGGGGTGTTCCCTTTTCATGTCTGGTTGCCCTATGCCCACCCTGCGGCTCCCAGCCATATCTCTGCTGTAATGTCCGGTGTCATGATTAAAATCGGTATTTACGGTATAATAAAAGTATATATCCTGCTGAATTTTCATACACCCATTTTTGGCAATATTGTCCTTGTCGCCGGTGTGGTATCAGGTGTCCTTGGAATTGTCTATGCCCTGGGACAGCATGATTTAAAACGGTTGCTGGCCTATTCCAGTGTTGAAAATATAGGTATTATTTTAATCGGGTTCGGGATCGGCATGATCGGGGTTTCATCCCAGCAGCCGCTTATGGCGGTTCTTGGATTTACAGGGGGATTCCTTCATATCCTCAATCATTCGATTTTTAAGTCGCTCTTGTTTATGGGGGCAGGAATTGCCGTTCAAAAAACGGGAACCCGCTCCATCGATGCTCTTGGCGGGTTATTGAAAAACATGAAAATTACTGGAACCACTGTTATTATAGGCTCTTTGGCCATTTGTGGGCTTCCTCCCTTTAATGGGTTTGTGGGTGAATTTTTCATATATATTGGCGCGTTTAAAGGGGTTGCACTTGATACTTCTGCGTTTGCAATGAGTCTTTTTGCAATCGTCAGCCTTGCAGTTATCGGAGGACTGGCACTGGCTTGCTTTACCAAGGTTATCGGTGTCGTTTTTCAAGGCGAACCCCGGACCAAAGCCGCAGTTGCTGCAGATGAAAAAGGGCCAACCATGAAGATATCCATCTTGATTCTTGCGGGTGCCTGTATTTTAATCGGCTTATTTCCAGGGGCTATTATCTGGATGCCCATTAAAGCAGTATCTGCTCTGGGTCTGGAATATGGCAGTGTTCCTCTTGAACCCTTTGGGCAGATGACAGGAAATATTTCGCTTGCCGCAATGGTTCTCCTTGTTTCTTTTTTGATAGTGGTTGGGATTCGATGGTTTTATTACAGAGGTAAAATTATCCGGAAATCCGGGACCTGGGGATGTGGCTTTACACAGCCTACGGTTAAAATGCAGTACACTGGATCTTCCTATGCATCCTTTATCCTTGATTTTTTCAGGCCTGCTGCGCCATTGGAAGAAAGCCACCCGGAAATTACAGGGCGATTCCCTTTAAAAACATATTACAGGAGTCATGTAAATGATATTGCAGAAATATATATGAATAAAATCATAGTTACTCCAGTATTGTTTTTATTCGATAAGTTGAGATGGATTCAGCATGGTGATATACATCTCTATATTGGTTATATTTTATTGGCTATCATTTTGTTATTGTTATTTTTTATATAAAAACAAACGGGAAGACTTCATGATTGAATCCATTATTCTCTGGTTTCTTGCAATTTTAATGGCGCCTTTTTTTTCAGGGATTATACTTAAAGTCAAGGCTTTTTTCGGGGGAAAGAAGGGGCCTCCCCTGCTGATTAATTATTATACTTTACTCAAGCTTCTCAAAAAAGGTTCTGTATACAGTACCAGCACAACCATTGTTTTTAAACTCGGCCCTGTTATTTCTTTGTGCACGGCAATCACAGTGCTTATGTTTTTGCCCATTGCCGGATGCAACCCGATTTTTTCTTTTAACGGAGACATTCTTTTTGTTCTCTACATAATGGGGCTTGGCCGCTTTTTTACCATTGCAGCAGCAATGGACACAGCTTCTCCATTTGAGGGCATGGGGGCTGCAAGGGAAGCCTATTTTCCGATTATCTGTGAAGCTGCCACATTTATGATTTTGATTTTTTTCTATCGGTTAACCGGTGAGCTGCAGCTATCCTCTTATTTTACAGGAAATAATACAATTGCCATGTGGAATACAGCGGGGGCGCCCTTATTATTTATCGTGCTTTCTTTTTTTATTATCCTGTTGACAGAAAATTCAAGGGTCCCTGTTGATGACCCTGCAACCCACCTGGAACTTACTATGATCCATGAAGTCATGGTTTTAGACCACAGCGGGCCGGATTTAGGACTTATTGAGCTGGGATCTTTTTGTAAACTTTTTTTCTATTCAACAATTATTTCAAGACTGATTTTACCTTTTAATTTAGGGAATCAAGGACTTAATTACGGGCTCTTTATTGTAGGGCTTGTCATCGTATATATTGCTATTGGTGTTATCGAATCAGTCATTGCCCGTTTTAGAATGGATAAAGTTCCGCAATTTGTTCTGACATCATTTGCATTGGCCTTTTTTGCAACCATTATTACGTTGGAGTTTATCAAATGATATTGAACCCAGTGGATACAATTTTATCACTTGTGCTGCTCTCTGTTTTGTTTTCCTTTGGTTCCAGTCGACTTCCAGGGCTTATAATGGTGGTTGGTTTTCAAGGGATTGTAGTTTCTATTGTGCCTCTTTTTGTTGGTCACGATATGAATGCCGGCGGGATGATCTTCACCCTCGTTACTTTGTTGATAAGGGGTATTATTATCCCAATGAGCATTTACACGGTGATAAAAAAAGTGGCCATCCGGAGGGAGGTAGAACCCATTATCGGATATCATGCCTCCATACTCTGCGGTCTTGGATTAATTGTTGCCGCAACATATGTCAGCAGGCAGTTGAATATTTCTTCCATCAGCAGCTATACTCTTTTATTTCCTACGGCCATAGCACTTCTGATTTCAGGAATGTTTCTTCTGATGGCCCGGAGAAATGCCATTGCCATGGTATTGGGTTACATCATGATGGAAAATGGTATTTATCTAGTAGGATCCACCTTTTCAGCCCGTGCTCGCCATATTGTAGAATTCGGGATTTTGCTGGATGTGCTGGCCGGCGTTATGATCATGGCCATTATACTTCAAAATATCAAGCAGACCTTTGATGATGTTGATACGGATTTACTCAGAACACTAAAGGAATAGGTGTTATTCCATGGTAGAAATTATTTTTCTCACTCCCTTTGTAACGGGTATTATTGCTTTTTTCCTTCCCAGGGCCATTGGCCGGCAACTTCTGGTAGGTACAGGAGCGATCCATCTTATTCTTTCACTCCTGCTCTGGAAAAACAGACCGGAAGCTTTTTTTAGCAGCTATTTTGCTGTTACACCTGAAGGGTTGTTATCCTTATTGGTTATTTCCCTATTGTTTTTTCTGATTTCCATCTATACGGTTGGCTATCTAAAGGAAAGTGAAATCCAGGCAGAAAATATTTTTACAGGATTCATGCTCCTGTTTTTATCAACAATGACAATGGTAACTTTATCCGACCATATTATGGTTTTCTGGATTGCCATTGAAGCTACAACCATAGCCAGCGCACCACTCATCTATACCCACAGATCCTCTGCATCCCTTGAAGCAACCTGGAAATATGTGCTTATTTGTTCTGTGGGTATTGCCATGGCGCTTTTGGGATCGGTTTTTATTACTCTTTCCATGGATATTGGCAACGTGGATGTACCCCTATCTTTTTCAGCTTTGACAACGGTAGCGGAAGCACTGGATCCCCTCTGGCTTAAAGTAGGGTTTGTACTCATACTGGTAGGGTATGGAACAAAGATGGGCCTTGCCCCTATGCATACCTGGCTTCCGGATGCCCATAGCGAAGCTCCCAGCCCCGCCTCGGCATTATTGTCCGGCGTCCTTTTAAACTGTGCATATCTGGGTATTTTTAAAACAAATAAAATTATGTATGCCGCAGGCCTGGGCGATTTTTCCGGGGCCATTCTGATTATTTTTGGTTTGATGTCTATTGGGGCCGCAGCAACATTTATTCTTAAACAGAAAGAATACAAAAGAATGCTTGCCTATTCCAGTATAGAGAACATGGGAATCATCGCTTTTGGGACTGGGATTGGTGGTATAGCAGCCTATGGCGCTATGATTTGTATGATTCACCACAGCCTGATCAAATCCTCTCTTTTTCTGTCCTCGGGAAATATTCTGCTGGGATACGGTGATAGAATGATTCAAAATACAGGCGACCTGGTCAGCCGGATGCCAAAAACATTTGTGGCTTTTTTCAGCGGTTTTGCCGGTATTTCAGGCTTTCCGCCCTTTGGGATTTTTATCGGAGAACTGTTTATTATTGTGGGTGCTTTTCGAACCGGCCATTACATAACAGCGGGTATCTTTATCGCAACCCTGTGCGTGATATTTGCCGGATTTGCCAATCAGGTAATGAAAATTTCCTTTGATGATTTTCATAAAGGTGATTCAAATACAACAATTCAAATAAAAGAAAAAGCCAGCCTGGTATGGCCTCAATATATTTTGCTCTTAACATCCCTGATATTATGTTTTTTTATGCCGGACACATTGTATCAAACCATAATCGATGCAGTAACTGCCATTGGTGGAGGACTTAAATGAGTAACACTTTTTTAGAAGTTTTAAATGGGGAGCTAATAGAACGGGAAAAAATTCCCCACCTTCCATTTATTGAGTTTCGGAAAAATGTTCTCAATATCGTAAAAGACGGTGGAAAGGTTGTCCAGTATTTTGCATATCAGGATGGGGCAGCCATCAAATTGATGATTGTTTTACGATCCAATATACTCCTTGTTGCCGGCTGTGATGCACCTGAATCCTATCCTTCATTGAGTAAAACCTGTGAACCTTTTCACATGTTTGAAAGGGAAATTGCAGAACAATTCGGCATACGGCCGGAAGGACACCCTTGGTTGAAAATGGTTCGATATCATTCCAATTATCGAAATTTACCTGATGTTTTTGGAAATGATTATACAGAAGACATTCCAGGCAATTATAATTATTACCAGGTCGATGGTGAAGAAATTCACGAAGTTGCCGTAGGGCCGGTTCATGCCGGTGTCATAGAACCCGGTCATTTCAGGTTTAATTGTATTGGTGAGCGTGTACTTCACTTGGAGATACAGCTGGGATATCAGCACAGAGCCGTGGAAAATCTTTTCCATGATGTTGAAGCAAAAAGATTACCAATTCTTGCTGAAAATATCGCCGGTGATACAAGCATCGGTCACGGTCTTTGCATGGCCCAGGCCGTTGAAGCACTCACTTCGGTTCAGCCGGATACGGGGGCTAAAATTATTCGGACCATTGCTTTGGAACTGGAACGGCTTGCCAATCACATTGGAGATCTTGGGGCTTTAAGTGGTGATGTTGCCTTTTTACCCCCAGCCAATTATTTTGGACGTATCCGGGGAGATTTTTTGAATCTGGCTCTTCTGTTATGCGGGAACCGGTTTGGAAAGGGGTTGGTCCGACCCGGAGGGGTTCGATTCCCTCTGGATGATGATATCCGGAAAACCCTTGATGAGAGGATCAAAGAATTAAAACCCCAGGTGGAGCATGTTCTTGACCTTTTGTTTTCTGCATCAACTGTAAGGGCTCGTTTTGAAGACTGCGGCATTGTAAGTAATTATGATGCTGAAAAATTAGGGCTGGTTGGGCCGGCAGGCCGGGCAAGCGGCATGGCCTATGATGTAAGGAGATGTTTTCCCACAGAGCATTATGGGCAATTAGATATTTTTGAAAATAAAAAAACAACCTGTGATGTATATGCCCGTGCAAGGGTAAGATATGATGAGATACTGCAGTCCATTAATATTATCCAATCTTTGATTAATGAACCCGTTGAAACCAGGGGCGTGAATGAAATCAGCTACAATCTCCAACCCTCTTCCTTCGTGGTTACCCTGAATGAGGGGTGGCGGGGTGAAGTATCCCATGCGGTTTTAACGGATAAAAATGGAAAAATACTTCGATACAAAGTGAAAGACCCTTCTTTTCACAATTGGAATGGTCTTGCAATGGCGTTGCGGGATACTGGAATATCGGATTTTCCTTTAAATAATAAAAGTTTCAATCTTTCCTATTGCGGATTTGATCTTTGATAATATAACGGTAAAGAGAGTTTTAAATGTTCACTACACTTAAAAACAGATTTGAACAAGGTTACAGAACATGTAACTATCCCAAAGAAAAACCAGCTGTATTTGAACGCTATCGGGGCAGACCCATCATACATAAAGATGTTTCCCCGGAAATGTTGGAAACATGTGCAAAAGCATGCCCCCAGGATGCCATTGATATTGGTCAGAAAAAGATTGATATGGGCAGGTGTGTCTTCTGCGGAACCTGTGAACAAATTTCCAATGGAAAATTTGTTACATTTACCGGAGATTTTGAAATTTCCACCTCAGAAAAAAATCACTTGTTGACCAATGGTGACCTTCCTTCCCTTGCAGAGCATTCAAAACAGCACTTTAAAAAACTTTTTGGCAGATCCCTGCAGTTAAGACAGGTCTCTGCCGGCGGCTGTAATGCCTGTGAAGCTGATTTAAACGTGCTTGCAACTCCGTTTTTTGATCTGGCCCGTTTTGGCATCAACTTTGTGGCATCCCCCCGCCATTCAGACGGTATTGTTGTTACTGGACCGGTTTCAAAAAACATGAAAACCGCATTATTGAAGACCTATGAAGCAATTCCTGATCCAAAAGTTGTCATTGCCGTTGGTAGCTGCACCATAACAGGGGGGCCCTTTAGAGGAAGCCCTGAGATAACAGAAGGTCTGGATTCAATTTTACCTGTTGATCTTTTTATACCGGGCTGCCCACCCCACCCCCTTACCAACCTCCATGGGTTGCTTACATTTTTTAAATAAGGCTGAGGCCGCTACTTGTTATAAAAGATCACATGTAAATCAGATGATATTAAGATCAAAGGGTATTATAAATGGATCAATTACAGCAACTTAAGAATAGAATTATCAGCCGGGTAAATTGCAATTTACGGGAGTTTGATTTTGATACGGAATCTTTTGTGAACAATTCCCTTGATCACGATAAAATGATTCAGTTTTATGCATTTTATGGGATTACATCCCGCCATCCACTTTATTTTCATTTTAGAAATTCTAATATTGCAGGCAGTTATTTTCTTGGGAAATGTTATGTGGGAAGATCAGCCATATACAAAAGCGATGTCAGGGGGGATGAATTAAAAAGAAAGGGGGACACCATCCGTGTTTCAAACAACATTCCCCTTGCCGAAGATGAGGTAATAACCATCCGGGACAGCCTTCTTTATAAAACACTTGTTCACAGTAACTCCCATAATCCCGAGAGCCCGGAAGAGTTTGGTATTCGAAATACTATCTCAGCCCATTACGCAAATATACATGGCTCAACCCTGGAAGGTTGTTTCCTCGGCCCCTTTGCCACTGTCGATCTTATGAATCTTCATTCCTGCATTGTGGGCGAGTTTTCCTATGTTCAGACTGGGGAACTATTCCATAGGAAAATAGACCCTGGGACTGTGTGGATGCGAAATCAGAATTTTACGTTTAAATATAAGTTTAAAAAAGAAATTCTGGATAGATTCGTGGGCATCAATTCCTTGAATCAACCCCGGGGGATCATCTATGATTTTGTGAAGGAAAGGGAACGGGATTATGAAAAATTGTTTGATGTAATGAATCTTGAGCCGATCGATGCACCCTCAACTTCTGCTGTCAACCGATATGCCCTGGTTCAGGGTAAAATAAATATTGGTGAAAATGTTCTGGTGTCCCAGAGGGCTTTTCTGGACAACGCAATAATGGGCGATGGTTCCAATGCCCAGGAAAATTCCTATATCATTCATTCAAACCTTGCGGGCTTAAATGTTACTGCCCATGGGGCGAAGATAATACATGCAGATATTGGTCTTGAAACTTTTGTGGGTTTTAATTCATTTTTAAATGGAAAACCCGAGGCGCCCATTACAATCGGTGACGGATGTATTGTCATGCCCCACACAATTATAGATTCTAATGTGCCCATAAAAATTCCCGGAGAACACCTGTTATGGGGATTTATCGGTTCTGAAGAGGATGTTCAAAATCATACCATTGCATTGGATGATCTTGCTGAAATACGGGATACCTTGAAAATAGGAAAACTTACGTTTACAGGCAATGGCTCGGTTTTTATCGACGCCTTTAAAAGGAGAATCAACCAGGTTTTGCTGGCCAATGGTGCTTTGTTTAATAGAGGGGAAGAACGGGGGCATGCCCAGGATGATCAAAACATCTCCTTTAATATTATCCAGCCCTATCGTACAGGAGATCTCAAGGGATTGTATCCTTCCATCAGAATTAAGCCTTAATTTGTAAAATGGGTCATAGCTGAACCAGAGGCATTGGCTAGGATATTGTGGAAACCTATTGGAATTCATCCGGTTAAGTGAATTTTTGCCCTTGTCATTCAGAATCGTTTGCTTTATAAAAGGCCTGAAAAATTTAAGGAAAGAACTATCTCCTTAATTATTAAAGCTCCTTCATTATTAAAGGAAAAATAAATGGAACTTTCAGTTTTTGATTTATCAAAATATCTGGGTGTTGTTCCTGAGACCATAGAACGTTGGGTACGCCAGGGAAAATTACCGGTTTCCCAAAAAGGTGTAAATTATCGTTTTCATACCAGTGAACTGCAAAAATGGGCTGGCAAGCATAATATTTATCTAAACCTTTCTGATAAAAGAAAGCCTGAAAAAGGAAGAGAATCAATCATCCCTTTATCCTGTGCCGTTGAAAACGGAGGGATCAATTTTGATGTCCAGGGCAATGATGTGAAAAGTGTTTTGGAAGCCTCCATTAAAAGAATCTCAAAAATACCAGATGACTTTAAACAAGACCTTCTTGATCGGCTGGTAAAAAGGGAACAGGCACTCTCAACGGGTATTGGAAACGGGATTGCCATACCCCATCCCAGGGAACAATTGCGTTATCTACACGACTCCATCGTTTCAATTTCTTTTCTTGTCAATCCAGTGGATTATAAAGCATTGGATTCCAAACCTGTTTCCATTCTGTTTTTTATATTGTGTCCTGCGCTGAAAATCCATTTACATTTATTATCTGCTCTGTCATTTTGTCTTAGAAATAATAAGTTCCAGGGTTTTTTAAACTCCAGACCAGATCCTGATCAATTGATTGAAAAAATTGAGATCCTTCAGAAGACAAATCCAATATAGCAAAATCCCCAGTGTTAATCTCATTGGGACAAATTCCATAAGGGTAACAATTGGAGCAGCAGGCTAAATGTTTATAATAAAAAATAGGTATATAACCATATATCACAGGCTGTTTCATCTGGATGATCGGCTATTGTTGATTGTGGCTGGTTCCATTGCAGGAATCTGCAGCGGTCTGGCTGCTGTTGCTCTGCGGCTCTCCCTTGAATCTGTTCTTGAATGGCTCCATCCCCTGCGCCATTATTGGTGGGCTTTTACTTTGCCTGCCATTGGTGCGCTGCTTTCCTCTTTATACCTTGAGAAAATTACCAGGGAAGGAGCAGGGCACGGAGTTCCTGAAGTTATATACTCTGTTTCAAGATACGGCGGACTGTTACGGTTCAGATCCAGTTATTCAAGGCTGATCTCAAGTTTTTTAACCATAGGAAGCGGGGGCTCTGCAGGACCTGAAGCACCCGTGGTCATGAGTGGGTCTGCCATTGGTTCAAATATTGCTAAATTCCTAGGGTTGAATGATCGCCAGCGGATTACTTTGGTGGGCTGCGGAACAGCAGGTGCCATTGCTTCTATCTTTAACGCTCCCATTGCAGGTCTTGTTTTTTCCATTGAGGTCCTTTTGGGAGAATGGAAATTTGTAAATATTATTCCCATTGCCATTGCTGCGGTGGCAGGTGCCCAGGTCAGCCAGGCCATTATTCCGGAACAGGTGCTTTTTATCCATCAACCCTTTGATATCATGTTTGCAGATATTCCAGCCAGCCTGGGTCTGGCTATACTCACCGCATTGGTCTCTGTGCTTTTTACAAAGTCACTGAGACAGGTGGGAAATCTGGCCAAAAAAAACTCGTTGCCTTTATGGGGGCGCGCCATTATCGGAGGTTCCTGTGTTGGCCTGATCGGTATTTCCATGCCCCTGGTTCTGGGGGAGGGATATCATTTTATCCAGTCCATGATTTCAGAAACTTTTTCCATGGGGATTTTTCTTACCTTTGTGGCCATATTTGCCAAAATATTTGCAACGGCCATGACCCTGGGCTGGGGAGGGTCAGGTGGTATTTTTGCCCCCTGCCTTTTGATCGGCTCCCTTACAGGGATTGTATTTCATAAAACTTTGTTGCTTTTTTTCCCTTCTGTTGGCTGTGCCAGCCAGGGCGCCTATGCTTTGCTTGGCATGACAGGCCTTATCAGTGGAGTCATGCAGGCCCCTTTAACCGGTATTTTTCTGATTGTCGAGATCACAGGAGGGTATGAGGCCATTCTCCCCTTGATTCTGGTTTCTTCCATTTCATCAACCATGAGTCAGTATCTGGAACCGGCATCCTTTTATTTTAAGGAGCTCATGGAGAGGGGGCAGTTCATGAGACCGGGCACAGATGCCAGGATTCTTTCAGATTTAAGCTTGAAAGAACTGATTGATATAAATTATGTCAAGGTTTCTGAAAACATGGTGTTCAGGGATTTTATCAATATTCTCAAACGATCAGAACAAAATCTTTTTCCGGTAATTGAGGATGAAACCCGGGTGTATAAAGGAGTGATACAGATCAGTGTCATCCGTAAATATGCATTGGACCCTGATATGTATGACATGGTGTTTCTCAATCAGATCATGGATACCGAAGTTATCACGGTTTCCCTGGAGGATGATCTCCAGGATGTACTTGACATGATGGATTCACATAATATGGACAATATCCCCGTGGTTGAAAACGAAAGATTTATCGGAATGATAGCAAAAACTAAAATTCTGGACCTATACCGCAGAGAATTGATTGTACAAACAGATATTAAATAGTTTTTTTCAGGAATAAAGGAGATAATTATGAACTATAAATTGCTTCACATTTTCAGGAATACACCCTTTGGCAGGGAAACATTTCTTCAGTCCCTGTATTTTTGCAAAACCATAAATGCTTATCCTGTTGTTTATATTCCAAAAAGTGATAAATTTTTATTGTATTTTTCCAATGATGCGGTGCAGGTGGATCTGGATCACTCCTATCTGAATATGCCTGAAACTGCTAAAGAACGTGTCGAACAATTATTTGAAGAAGTGGGGTTAAAACCCAGATATTATGAGCCAAAAAATTATACTGCATCCACTCTTCCGGATATTTCTACAAATTTCGATTATTTATGCAGCCCCAGGTCAGTAAGCGATTTGTCATCCAAAATAGGGCTTGGACATATCGGACCCAAGGTGAGGCGTATTATCAAACATGCAACTTTTCCTGTGCTGATTACAAGCCCTGTGTTTAAGTCTTGGAAAAGTATTTCTGTTTTTTTTGGTGGGTCTGAAAATGCCATGAACGCACTGACTCTTGGCCTTAAAACTGCAATGGCTTCGGGCCTGCCTTTGAATATTTATACTTTGCTTGAAAAAAAGGGGGAACAGGACTATCGGGAATTGATTAAAAAGAATAATCTGGAATCCCTGGTAAATCAGTACTCCCAGCAATGGTATTTTTATAACAAGCCCGAGTTTGAAACCATGCTCTATGAAGTTCCCCATGATTCCCTCATCGTGCTGGGTGCCTATGGCCACGGAGTTATCAAAGAGATTCTTCTGGGTAGTAAAATGGAGCGTATCCAGTCCACCATGACCAATAACCTTTTGGTTACAGGACCCCACTGCAAAATATCCCTTCAATAGGGTTCCGTGGAGCCATGCATGGGTCCTGGAAACCTAAAGCAGTTTCAGATTCCAGTTCCACAGGCCTGGCCGGGGTTTCATTTTGACCCCCTTGGGAATATTTTCCTGAAGGGATACAAAAAAGGAATAACCAGCCTTTTTGAGATCCTCTTTTTGGGCTGACAAGTCCAGGTTCCAATTGGGAAATACATAATAGATATTGTTGGATTTGCTGATCCAGGCCCCCTCACCCTTGGGACTTTGGAAGGAGTCGCCCGGAGTGAGATCCGGTGAAATTATCCGTGATATTGCCAAAGGCCAGTTGCCATGGATGACAACCCCCAAAGGCAGGTCCGAGGATCTGGGCAGGGAAAGAAAGGTTTCCTTGTCAAGCTCAGGGCTGACAATGGCTCCTGAAAATCCATGGGTTTTCATCAGGTTAACGGTCATGGAGTTTGTAATGTTGCAAAAGGGGCCAGCCCAGAGATTAAGGCTTTTGGGGTTTTTAAATAATTTAATCTGCCAGAATGCATTGAGCACAAAGTTTTTTGCCCCTTTCTTAATGGCATTGTCCACGTACCTGCGGCAGATATTTTCTTCGTCTGGAAACAAAAGGGGATCAAGCCAAAGCCAGTTCCGGCCCGAAGGCTTTGTGCCGTATGCATTGGCAGAGATCCATATTCCAATATCTCCATGGCCATTGGCAGAAGGCCGTTTTCCCCTGGACACAGACAATTCAACTTCCTTTTTGGGGTGGCGGGGCTGTCTTGCCGGCCCTGCCCCTGAAAAGGATTCGTCCTGAACTGGCCTTATCTGTATTTTTTCCATCCTGCTAAGCTCTGATTCAAGGCTGCTTACAAGGGATTCCAGCTCTGGTCCCCGTCGATCAATGATAAATGCCGGAGTTCCTTTTTTTACTTTAAAGCTGGATTTTTTAGACAGATAGAATTTGCCTCTTTTAGGGACTGCCCGGGTGACTTTCTGGATATCATGGAAGCTATCCTCTTCATTTCCAATTCTCAACAGGTCACCCGTAAAAAGTTCTTCCTGGGTTATAAAATAGGGCGCAGGCGGGTTTTTGATTCGTCCCAGAAAGAGACCAGAACCTGTTTCAGAATCATGTTCCAAAGGGTTTTGCACCCGCTGGGGCAGAAGATTATAATGGGAAAACTGTCTTCCCATGGCATAATCCAGGTAGGACAGGGCTTCTTTTTTCTTTTCAGGCTCATCTCTGAGTAATCTATAGGCTTTTACCGTATAATAGACATAGTGCGGGCTTTTTTTTCTGCCTTCAATTTTCCAAGTGGTTACCTGGGGAATTTGTTTTAATACCTTGACCAGCACATCTGCGGAAAAATCCATACATGAAAACAAACGTTTCTTTCGGTTTTTTTGTTCATACATTCGTCTGCAGGGCTGTACACAACGGCCCCGCAGGGCGCTTTTTCCTCCAAACCACGAACTCCAATAGCACCTGCCTGAAATGGAATAGCAGAGTGCACCATGTATAAAGACTTCAAGCTCCATTTGATTCGGAGCTTTTTCTGCCATTTGTTTGATCTCATCAATATTAAACTCCCTTGGCAATACAAGCCTTGTGAATCCCAAGTCTTCAGCAGTTTCAAGCCCCAGAGGAAAGGTGCAGTTTGCAAGGGTTGAGAGGTGAAATTCTTTTTTAAATCCTGCCTTTTTTGCCAGGGGGATCATGGCAAGATCCTGAATGATCAAAGCATCAAACTGGACAAATTTGCACAGCTTGCTTACTATATTAAAGACTCTTTCCTGTTCAGACTCCTTTATAATGGAGTTAAATGCTATATACAGCTTTACGTTTTTTGATTTGGCCAGAACAGACAGCCTGCTCAACTCTTCAATGCTGAAATTATCTGCTTCCATGCGGGCGGAAAATATTTTCAGTCCACAATAGATTGCATCTGCTCCAGCTGCAATGGCAGCCAGAAATGAGTTTTTATTTCCAGCAGGTGCCAGGATTTTAGGGGTGGTTGGATTCATTACTGCCTTTTATTTATAAAAATTAATAATAGAACTATATTGCAATTTTTGATAATTTTGTCAAAATACCCAGAAAACAAAAACAAATAAACCAAATATCAAAGGAAAATATTATGTTTGTGAAACACAGCAGTGACGGCTTTTTAACACCAATTGATGGCATTGAGATGAAGACCCTTGTTTATGGAGAAAAAAGTCTCTTAACTCGATTTCATCTTAAAAAAGGCAGTGAACTGCCAGCCCATTCCCACCCCCATGAGCAGACCGGTTTTCTGGTCTCAGGGAAAATGACCCTTTATATTGATAAGGAAAGCTTTTACGTGGAGCCGGGTGACTCCTGGTCCATACAAGGGGATGTGGAACATAGGGCTGATGTGATGGAGGATTCTGTTGCCATTGAGGTTTTTTCACCGGTCAGAAAGGATTATCTTCCCAAGGAGAATGTGTAGACAAGGGCTTTGCCAGTTTTTCCACAGGCATCCACACAATCACCACAATTGGTACACTGGGCAAGGTCCCAGCCATGCAGGTTTTTGGGATCCAGATCAAGGGAACAGGCTTTTTGGCATGGAAATGGTGCCTTGCTTCTGATACAGTTTTTTTGTTTAAAAATGATTTTAAGCCCAAAGAGATTGAACTGTTTGGTGATCGCCAGAAGAACAGATTGAGGGCAAATCCAACGACACCATAAACGGGTTTGGAATAGAAATTCTGCCAATAAAATTGCAATCATAAACCAAATTGCAGGGGACAGATATTTCTGCATAAAAAGATATTGAAAAATATTTGAATACTGGAAGGGCATTGACACCAGATTTAAAATTGGTGAGTTGAAAAAAACCCAAAAGGCAAAAAAACCTGCACAAAATATCGCTGCCTTAATTGCAAACCCTTTTTTTTGAATTTTATTTTTTTTGAATTTTTTGGGCCAGACCCTGCAAGAGACCTTGTTTACAAGTTCTGACAACAATCCAAAGGGGCAAATCCAGGAGCAAAAAACTATACCCAGAAAAAATGCAATGGCCAGAACCATGCCGGCTCCCATCAAAAGACCCATGGGCAGGTAACGATTCCTAACTATTACCTGTAAAACAGCAAGGGGGTCTGAGAATGTCAAACTGCTGACATGCATGTTTAAAAAATTTCCCCAGACAAAGCTGAACCCAGCCTGGTTAAGTAAGGGAAGTATGATAAAAAGAACAGCAACACCTGTCTGGATAGTTCGCCGCCAGGTATGGATTTTTATTTTTTTCATACCATACCTCCGGTATAGAGTATTACCATAAATGTCCTTATAATAGTTGAATATATAAAAATATTTTTTTTTCAAAGGCCCGGAATATAAGAAATATTCTCCATGCAAGTCAAGAAAAAAAGACAAAAATCAGGACCATCTCATTAAATTCTATTCTTTGCCGGAATTATGAGATACTAGAATTATGCCAGGCTAGGGCAAAAAAAATAAACAGAAGAGTATCCTGTATTGCTTGATTTTTTCACCCGTTGTATTAAAGATCAGAAACAGTAAAGGCCAGAATCAAGATTTAACCAGGGACAGGCAATGACAAATGAATTTTATACAATAAAAAAAGGGGATACCATTGGGGTGGCAGCCCCCTCTGCCCGTTTTGATGATCAAAGGCTTGAAAAAGGCATTCTTTGCCTCAGGGATCTGGGTTTTGATGTCCATGTCCCCCAGGGGATTTATAAAAAAAAGAGATACCTGGCAGGGGATGATTTATCAAGGGCAATGGTGGTAAATGAATTGTTTGCAGATCCTCATATAAAGGGGATTATCTCGGCCAGGGGTGGGTTTGGAGCCATGCGCATGCTGGACCTTCTGGATTGGGAACTGATCCGGAACAACCCTAAATTATTCATGGGTTTTTCAGATGCAACTGCTTTGTTAACCGCAATAATTCAAAGGACAGAATTCGGGGTGGTCCACGGACCCAATCTGGTTTCCCTGGCAGAGGCAGAGCCCCAAACCCTTTCTTCCTTTTACCGGGCCATCACCGGCATTTCCGGTGATATTTTTATCGACCAGGGATATTGCCTTAAACCGGGACAGGCCAGGGGAAAACTCATCGGCGGTAATATTTCCACCTTAGCCCATTTGATTGGAACCCGGTTTCAGCCGGATTTCAAAGGTGGTGTTCTTTTTCTTGAAGATGTGGGTGAGCCAGCCTATAAGATTGACCGTATGTTGTCCCAGATGAAGATGGCAAATTTATTCCAGGGCATACAGGGAATTATTTCAGGGTCCTTTGAAAATTGTAAAAATCAGGACTATCTTCCCCAGATTCTACTGGATATATTTGAAGAATATAGGGTGCCAATGCTTATGGGATTGACCTCGGGTCACGCAAAAATCAATCTTTCACTGGCAATGGGGGTGGAGGTGGTTCTGGATGCCACCAATTCAAGGCTTATCTGGCAGGCAAATCAATGAACGATAAAACCATATCCAGGATGATGGAAGCGGGTGTTCAGGATTTGGTATTCCCCGGTTCTGTGCTTTTATGTGCAAGGGGCAATGATATTTTATACCATGAAGCATTTGGGGTGGCAGACCTGGAAAGTCGGTCCAGTATACATAAGAACTCCATATTTGATCTGGCGTCCTTGACCAAGCCTTTGGCCACGGCCATGGCCATGGCCGAACTTGTGAGGGCGGGAAGGGTTTTTCTGGATACCTTGCTGGGTGATGTTATCCAAGGGGTGAAGAATACCCCCAAAGCAGATATTTCCATTGACATGCTACTACGTCATACTTCTGGCCTGCCTGCTCACCAGGAATTTTTTTTATCCATAGTAAAAAATACTGGCCCCAAAAAAAATAAACGTAAAGAAAATTATAGTTCAAGACAATTATTACGCAATTTGATTTTGGCAGAACCCCTTGTGGCTGAATCTGGAAATCAACAGATCTATAGTGACCTGGGGTATATGTTTCTTTCCTGGGTGATTGAGAACCTTTCCGGGCAAAGGCTTGACAGGTTTGTCCAGGATAAAATATATTCCCCTCTTGGTATCCGGGATCTGTTTTTTCTTGAAATAGGGAAAGATATTCATTTTGCAGTAAAAGAGCGTCTGGTCTCAACCCAGACCTGTGCCTGGCGCAAGAAAACCCTGAAGGGAGAAGTTGAGGATGACAATGCATGGGCTGCTGGTGGGATAGAAGGGCATGCAGGCCTTTTCGGGGATGCTTCCTCAATCCACATTATCTGTTTTGAGATTCTTAATGCCGTAAAAAAAAAGCCCACAATCATATTGGACCCAGGTGTTCTTGAATCCTTTGTGAGAAAGAAACATGGCCAGGATATGGTGGCCGGATTTGATACCCCATCTAAATTTTATTCATCAGCCGGCAACTTTTTTTCTAAAAAAACCATAGGCCACCTGGGATTTACCGGCACCTCTTTCTGGATTGACCCTGACTCCCAATTGATTGTTATCCTGTTGACCAATCGGGTTCATCCTTCCAGAGCCAACCAGAAAATAAAAAAATTCAGGCCCCGGATACATGAGTTGGTATCTAGGACTTTTGGGTAATTTATTATTTGTTTCAGACTTTTAGGCTTGTAAAAATTAACCATTTTTGTTAGCAAATATCTTTTGATATAGTATTCAAATTATATGAACATTAATATACTTCACGAAAGAGGTAAAATGAACTTTATAACTGATTCTTTACTTGGTGCCTTTTCCAACGACCTTGCCATTGATCTTGGAACGGCAAACACATTGGTTTATGTTAAGGGAAAAGGGATCGTATTGAGCGAACCTTCTGTAGTTGCTGTTAGAACCGATAACCGGGCAAAGAATAAGGTATTGGCTGTGGGAGCCGAAGCAAAGCGGATGCTTGGCCGTACACCCGGAAATATTGTGGCCATCCGACCCATGAGGGATGGTGTGATAGCAGATTTTGAAGTCACCGAAGCCATGTTAAAGCATTTTATCCGGAAAGTTCATAATAATCGAAAAACTTTTGTACGCCCCAGGATTATTATTGCAGTGCCCTCGGGTATTACCCAGGTTGAAAAACGGGCAGTCCGGGAAACTGCAGAATCGGCAGGAGCAAGGGAAGTCTTTCTTATTGAGGAGCCCATGGCAGCAGCCATTGGTGCTGGATTGCCCATAACAGAACCCACCTGTAATATGGTAGTGGATATCGGAGGTGGAACCACAGAAGTTGCCGTTATTTCCCTTGCCGGTATCGTTTATACAAATTCTTTACGGGTTGCCGGGGATAAAATGGATGCTTCCATCAGCCAGCATATCAAGCGCAAGTACAATTTGCTTATTGGTGAGCGGACAGCAGAAATTATAAAGACAACTATTGGAAATGCCTATCCAGATCTTGAAAACCTTGAGACCATTGAGGTCAAGGGGCGGGATCTTGTATCAGGGATTCCCAAAATTCTGGCCATTGATTCCGAAGAGGTGAGAGTTGCCATTTCAGAACAGATTGATGCCATCGTTGAAACAGTGCGTATTGCCCTTGAACAGACCCCTCCGGAACTGGCAGCCGATATTGTTGATTCAGGTATTATTTTGACTGGGGGAGGCGCTCTTTTGAAAAATCTTGATAAACTGCTCAAGGAAAAGAGTGGGCTTCCCATCGTGGTTGCGGATGATCCCTTGTCAACGGTGGCGTTGGGATGTGGTAAGGCCCTTGACAGTATTGATATTTTAAAAGAAGTGGTTATTAGCTGATTAAATGTTTTCTAGGAAAATGTTTATTTTCATTGGGGTGGCCTTGTTTATTGCGGTCAATTTTGTCGTAATTACCATGACCAGTCGGCAATCTCTTCCGGTCAGCGGCCTTGAGAGAATAGCCATTTCTCTAACCTCTCCTTTTCAGCTCATGATGGCAAAAACAATAAATTTTACAGAATCAGTCTGGAAAACCTATTTTATGACGGTTCTGGCTGTTAAAGAAAATGTTGAACTCAAGGTTCAATTGTCCAGGGCTGTGGAAATTAAAAATCGATATGAGGAGTTAGAACAGGAAAATTCCCGGCTTAAAAAATTTGTAAACTTTACAAGTTCTGTCCCAGATACATATATAGCTGCCCAGGTAATTGCACGGGATCCATCCCCCTGGTTCAAAACCATAACCATTGACAAGGGGGAAGACGATGCTCTTACCAAAGGATCTCCTGTACTGGTTTCAGAAGGTATTGTGGGTCAGATTATCAAGGTGTCCAAAAATTTTTCCCAGGTTTTGCTGATAACAGACCGTAATTCAGCAGTGGACGCCCTGGTTCAAAATACACGGGTCAGGGGAATGGTAAAAGGCAATAATGAGAACAAATGCAGTTTTATCTATGCCCTTAGAAAAGATGAAATAAAAGCCGGTGAAATGATTGTATCATCAGGACTTGATCAGGTGTTTCCCAAAGGCTTGAAAATTGGCAGGGTTTTAGATGTTAAAAATGTTCATTTTCAATTGTTTCAAGATATTATCCTGGAAACCAGTGTGGATTTTGACAAACTTGAAGACGTTCTTGTGTTTAAAAAAAATGCTGAATAATCCCGCAGGATTTTAGTAGGATGAATATTTTGTATATTGTCATTCTCACCCTGATTTTGATTCTGCTTCAAACAGTTGTGTTTCCATCTTTTTCCTGGTCCTCTCAGTGTTTTGACCTGGTGATAATGAATATTCTTTTTTTAAGCCTTGTATATTCACATTATGCAGTGATTCTGGCTATTATTGTCATGGGTGTTATAATGGACAGCATTTCAGGTGCACCGTTTTTTTATCATGTTTTTTCCTATCTCTGGATTTATCTGATTGTACAATTATTTAAACAATTTGTTTTTCAGCGAAGTATCATATTTGTCGTAATTATCAGTCTGATTTCTGTTCTTATCCAGCATGTGATGTTACTTTTCTCCGTGTTTATCCAGCAGGGGAAATATGCTCCTGGACAGATGGATTTCACATTGATGGCCAAACAGCTTTTTTGGGGGGGGATTCTCATCCCCTTTGGTGTTTGGTTGATAAATATCCTGGGGCAGAACTGGATGTATATGGCCAAGATACTGAAAAAGCAATTTGTCCAAAAAGACAGGGGTTGATGTGAGCGGTGTAAAAAAGAATCCTGACAGGGAATGGATAAAACAGCGACTGATAGGAGCAAGCCTGTGTATTCTTATTGTTTTTGCCATGTTGTTCTTGCGGTTGATGTATCTTCAATTAATAAAAGGGGAGGAATACCGTCGTCTTTCAGAAACCAATTGTGTCAGGCTTAAAAGCATTAAATCTTCCCGGGGACTCATCTATGATCGGAATAAGAAACTTCTGGTGGAAAACCGCCCTTCCTTTGATCTGAAAATTGTGCTGGAAGATGCCCATCCTATGGAGGAGACTATTACAAGGGTTGCAAACCTCATTGGTGTCCCCTGTAAAGATCTTTTTGAAAATATTTCAAAGGCAGGAAAAGCTGCTTTTTATAAACCCGTGACATTGAAAAGAGATATCTCAAGGGATCAGCTCGCAATTGTTGAAGCCCATAAATTTGATTTGCCGGGAATCCATATTGATATTGAGCCCACTCGTAATTATATCCATGAAAAGACAGCTGCCCACCTTCTGGGATATCTGGGACAAATCAATCGGGAGGAACTCGAGAGCGGCAGATATCCCCATGTAAGGTCAGGAGATTCCATAGGCAGGTATGGGATTGAAAAAAGTTTTGAGCCATACCTACAGGGAGAAAGAGGAGGACGTCAGGTAGAAGTGGATGTGAATGGAAGAGTGATCAAAGTTTTAAAGACTGTTGAGCCTGTTTCAGGAAACGATTTGTATCTGACTCTTGATTTTGAACTGCAGCAAACTGCGGAAAAATTGCTTGTGGGCCTATGGGGGGCAGTGGTGGCCATTGATCCTTCTAATGGTGATGTCCTTGCCATGGCAAGTACTCCCAGCTTTGACCAGAATGATTTCATCGGTGGAATCAGTAGAAAAAAATGGAAGGTCCTGATGGATAATCCTGGCCGGCCCATGACCAACAAAGCAATTCAAGCGGAGTACCCGCCTGCTTCAACCTATAAAATTGTTACCACCCTGGCTGCTTTGGAAGAAAAGGTGATTGACAGACACAGCTCTTCTTTTTGTCCGGGATATTATAAGTTTGGAAACCGGAGATATCAATGCTGGAAGAAATCCGGACATGGGGAACTCAATGTGGTGGATGCATTGGCCCAGTCCTGTGATGTGTTTTATTACCAGGCAGGAGAAAAAACAGGAGTGGATCCCCTTGCCCAATATGCCAGGGGATGCGGGCTTGGCAGGCGCACGGGAATCAAGCTTGACCATGAAAGGCCTGGGCTGATTCCAACGGCAGCCTGGAAGAAAAAGCGTTTTAAAGAAGCCTGGCAGGCAGGGGAGACCCTGTCCATTGCCATTGGACAGGGGTTTGACCTGGTTACTCCTCTTCAGATGGCCAGTTTCATAGCTGCTGTGGGAAATAACGGAACCCTTTTCAGACCCAGGATTGTAAAGTCAATTGAGGATAGTAAGGGAAATGTTGTAAAATCAATCGAACCCGAAATCACCGGAGGTCTGCCCGTAAGTAAGGAAAATCTTGGCCTGGTTCAAAAAGGGCTTTTGAAAGTGGTCCAGGGAAAGCGGGGAACTGCAAAAGGAATTCGGATCAAGGGAATTGATATCGCCGGCAAGACAGGTACTGCCCAGGTATTCAGCCGGAAGGCCGGGGAAAAATTTGACAATAAGAAGCTTGGCAAAACCTTACAGGACCATGCCTGGTTTGTCTGTTATGCACCTGCAGAAGCACCGGTAATTGCCATTAGTGTGATCATTGAGCATGGAGAACATGGTTCCAGTACGGCAGCACCCATTGCAGGCGCACTGATAAAAAAGTATCTTGAAAAATCAGAACCTGAACACCAAAATCTGAAGGCCGGAAATTCATGACAGGAGTTTTCCATGTTTGACAGACGATTGATAGAAAATTTTGACTGGGGTTTTTTGATTATTATCCTGTTGATCTGCTTCAGCGGCCTGGCCATTTTGTATTCTGCAGTCACTGCGGGATATGATGGAACAGGTATCCATTATCTTTTTAAAAAACAGGGAATATGGATGGGAACGGGCTTTGGTATCATGATGGCTTCCCTGGTCATTGATCTCAGAAATTTTGATAAATTAAATTTGTTACTCTATTCAACCTGTGTGGGGCTGTTGATTTCGACCTATCTGTTTGGAGATCTGGGTGGCGGTTCCCGTCGCTGGCTGGTTATCGGGTTTCTTCGTGTGCAGCCTTCCGAACTCATGAAGATCGCTTTGATTATCAGTCTGGCCGCCATGTATTCCGGTTCTGTGTCCCAGGAGGGACTTGGTTTTAGAAATCTTATCAAACCGGCGATTTTATGCCTTATTCCCTTTGTTCTAATTGTTAATCAGCCGGATCTTGGAACCGGGCTTTTGCTTTTGCTGATTGCAGGAACCATTACCCTTTTTGTAAAGGTTGAAAAAAAAGTTATTTTAACCTTGGCCGGAATTGGTATTTCCATTATCCCCCTGGTATGGGTTTTGGGGCTTAAAGAGTATCAGAAAATGAGGATAATGACATTTTTAGACCCTGGCAGGGATCCATTGGGTGCCGGCTACCATATTATCCAGTCAAAAATAGCCATTGGATCCGGTATGTTAACAGGAAAAGGGTTTTTACAAGGAACCCAGAATGCATTGTCATTTTTACCGGAACAGCACACGGATTTTATTCTTTCCGTACTTGCCGAGGAATGGGGCTTAGCTGGTTGCGGTGTTCTTCTGCTCCTTTATTTTATTCTCCTTTTCTGGGGATTGAATATTGCCTATAATTGCAGAAATATGTTTGGGTCTATTCTAGCTTTTGGAGTTACTGCCATGATCTTCTGGCAGATTTTCATAAACATCGGTATGGTAATGGGTTTGATGCCTGTGGTTGGTGTCCCTTTGCCACTTGTCTCCTATGGTGGATCCTCTGTTGTCACCAATATGGTTGGATTTGGGATTCTTCTCAATATCAGTATGCGGAATTTTACCAAGACCTGATATCAAATAGTCGTAAAACATCAACTCGGGCGGTAAAATAATTTATTATTCAATCTATTTTTCAATGTTGACAAATGATTGCCCGGATGTTACTCAATTCTCGATTTGCACTGAAATTAGACTGTTTTCGTAAAGAAGCAGTCAGTTGGATATAAATGGTTGAATTTTTATGTAATTCTTAACTGGCGGAGGGAATTTTATGATTACTGTGATTCCTGATATATCTCTGGTATATCAGATGATCAATTTTCTTGTTCTGCTTTTTGTGCTTAATCTGGTTCTATACAAACCCATTCGTAATGTTCTTCTGGAGAGAAAGGCAAAGGTTGGAGGCCTTGAAAATGATGTTGAAAAAGCGTCTGTCGATCTTATTACCCAGAAGGATTCCTACAAAAATGGTTTAAAAGAAGCCAGAACCAAAGGCCTGAAGAAAAAAGAGGTCTTTATTGAAGAAGCATCAAAGGAAGAAAAGGAAATAATCGAGCAGATTAACAGGAAAGCTCAGGCCAATTTTGCTGAAATTAAAAAGCAGGTATCGGCTGAAACTGAGCAGGCCCGGAAAACGCTTGAGGGTGAGGTTGAAGCCTATGCCAAAGCCATCGGCGAAAAGATTTTAGGGAGGGCTTGCTAATGGAAAATTTTAAATTAAGGAAAATGCACCTTACGATAACAGGTGTGGCTGCCTGTCTTGTGATTGGTATTAGTACGATTGCATGGGCTTCTGCAGAGGGTGGGGTCCATAACACCTGGCTGAAGATTGATACCTGGAAGGTTTTGAATTTTGGTATTCTTGCCCTGGCTGGGTTTTTTATTGCAAAAAAGCCTGTTGCAAAGTTTTTCTCATCCCGTACAAGGGAGATAGAGGAAGAGTTAAACCAATTGGAACAGGAAAAAGCAGGTGCACAAAAAAAACTTGCCGAGTACGAAGAAAGGTTTAAAAATATTGATCAGGAATCTAAACAGATTGTTGAAGAATATATTAAACAAGGCGAAGAGGCCAAAAAAAGAATTATTTCAGAAGCCGGAGCCCAGGCCACAAAACTGGAAGATATGGCAAAACGCAATATTGAACAGGAATTTAAGGCAGCCAGGGTAAAACTTCAACAGGAAATTGTTGAGCAGGCAATGGAACAGGCTGAGGTATTTATTAAAAAATCTATCTCATCTGAAGATCAGGATCAACTGGTTGATGAATATTTGAAAAAGGTGGTGGCATAATGAAAAATTTGACGGTTTCAAGACGTTATGCCAAGGCATTGATCCTCATAGGCCAGGAAGACGGTCAGGCTGAAGTGTATAATGAAGAGCTTGACGCTCTGGTCGGACTTTTTAACACCCAGGAAGGGTTTGAAAAGACATTGATCAATCCCCTGTTTAATAAAAATGATCGGAAAAAAGTGCTTCAGGCAGTTCTTGCTGCAACTGATTTGTCGACTATTATGAAATCTTTCCTGTCCCTTTTATTTGATAAAGGCAGGATAGGATTTTTAAGGGATATTTCTTCCTATTACAAAGATCTGGCAGATGAACTCAAAGGAGTTGTCAAGGCCAGTGTAACGTCGGCAACCGAGCTTTCCTCGGAAGCTGTGGATAAAATAAGGGAGTCATTGTCTAAAAAGACCGGTAAAAATATTATTCTGAATGTTGAGCAGGATCCAAGCCTCATTGGCGGTGTGGTAACAAAAATTGGTGATCTTGTTTTGGATGGCAGCGTGAGAACTCAGCTGATCAATATGAGGGAAACATTAAAAAAAGGTGAGAGTGTCTAATGGAAATTAAAGCTGAAGAAATTAGCCAGATAATAAAAGATCAGATCAAAGGATTTGACGCAGAAGTTGATCTGAGTGAAACAGGTGTTGTCCTTTCTGCGGGTGATGGTATTGCCCGGGTATATGGTCTGGAAAAAGTCAAGGCCATGGAGCTGGTTGAATTCCCCGGTGGAATTCTAGGCCTTGCCTTGAACCTTGAATCAGACAACGTAGGTGTTGCAATCCTGGGTGATGATAAAGTCATCAAAGAGGGTGATGTGGTTAAAAGAACCGACCGTATCGCATCTGTTCCTGTGGGTGAAGCACTCCTGGGCCGGGTTGTGACCACAACGGGTGAGCCGGTTGATGGAAAAGGTCCCATCAACTCTGATATTTATATGAACATGGAATTGGTTGCCCCTGGTGTTATTGCCAGGAAAGGGGTTCATGAGCCCTGCTATACCGGTTCCAAGGCCATTGACGGCATGACCCCTGTTGGTCGTGGTCAGCGTGAGTTGATCATTGGTGACCGTCAGATCGGAAAAACAGCGGTTGCTGTTGATGCCATTATTGCTCAAAAAGAAAGCGGCATCAAGTGTATCTATGTTGCCTGCGGCCAGAAAAAATCTACGGTTGCCCAGGTTGTTGCCGCCCTTGAAGAGCATGGTGCCATGGAATACACAACCGTTGTTATTGCATCTGCTTCTGAATCGGCTGCCATGCAGTACCTGGCGCCCTATGCCGGTTGCGCCATGGGTGAGTATTTCAGAGACAAAGGTGAGCATTCCTTGATTATCTATGATGATTTGTCAAAACAGGCGGTTGCCTATCGTCAGGTATCCCTGCTTCTCAGACGTCCGCCGGGACGTGAAGCCTTCCCTGGGGATATTTTTTACAACCATTCTCGTTTGCTGGAAAGATCAGCCAAACTTTCCGATGCAGAAGGCGCCGGTTCTCTTACCGCCCTTCCCATCATCGAAACCCAGGAAGGGGATGTGTCGGCCTTTATTCCCACAAACGTTATTTCCATCACCGATGGCCAGATCTTCCTGGACAAGGATCTTTTCTTTGCCGGTATCAGACCTGCCATTGATGTTGGACTTTCAGTATCAAGGGTTGGGGGTGCTGCCCAGGTAAAAGCCATGAAACAGGTGGCCGGTACTTTGAGACTTGATTTGGCCCAGTTCCGTGAATTGGAAGCCTTTGCCGCATTCGGGTCTGACCTTGATGCAGCCACCCAGAAACAACTTACCCGTGGTGAACGGCTGGTTGAACTTTTAAAACAACCCCAGTTCAAACCCCTTTCCATGGAAAGAATGGTGACAGCTCTCTATGCAGGCACCAAGGGCTATATTGATAAATACCCAAGAGAAGCGGTTGCAAAATATGAAGAAGGTCTTTATCCTTTTGTTGAAAATCGTTTTCCTGAGATTTTTTCCGGTTTGAAAGAAAAACAAGAGATTACTGCGGAGATCGAAGGCAAATTGAAACAATGCCTTGAAGCCTATGACGAAGAATTCAAGGATACCATTTAGGTTCTTTTTGGATTTTATTGTGAAAATTTTCATTAAAATTAGGCGTAAAGGTGAGATCATATGGCAACTTTAAAAGAAGTACAATCGAAAATAGTCAGTGTAAAAAAGACTAGACAGATTACCTCTGCCATGAAGATGGTCGCCACTTCAAGATTGCGCGGATCACAGCTTAGAATGGAGGCGTTTGAACCCTATGCTTCCAAATTTGCTGAAGTTTTGGGAAGCATTGCCGGTAAATCCGGTGAAGATGCAAGTCCCTTGCTGGTTCCCCGCGAAGAAGTCAAAAAGGTGGCCCTGATTCTCTGTACATCTGACAGAGGACTTTGTGGCGGTTTTAACAATAATCTGATTGCTAAAGCTGAAAAATTAATAGAATCAGAGCTTGCAGGCAAGGATGTCTCTATTATCTGTTTTGGTAAAAGAGGAAGAGACTGGGCAAAGAAAAGCCCCAGCCCAATTGAAGATGAGTATCTTGGTGTGGTGGGCGGAAATATCGCCTTCTCAGTGGCATCCACCTCGGGTCAAAAAATGATAGACAGTTTCCTTGACGGGGCTGTTGATGAAGTATATCTGATTTATTCCCTGTTCGAAAACATGGCAAAACAGATTCCCACCTTAAAACAGATCCTTCCCATTCCCTCCCTTGCGGATGTGGCAGGGGAAGCAGAAGAAGCTGATGCAGAGGGAGAGTTCCTTCCCGAACATATCTGTGAACCTTCTTCCGATGCCCTGTTGGGGGAAATGCTGCCAAAGAATATTTTTATTCAGATATATGATGCGCTGCTCCAGACATCCACCAGTGAACATGGGGCTCGAATGCGGGCCATGGAAAATGCAACCAAGGCATGTGAGGACATGGTGGACGAACTCCAGACAATATTCAATAAAACAAGACAGGCCGGTATTACGTCAGACCTCATGGATATCGTTGGTGGTGCAGAGGCACTTAAGGGATAGATAAGATTATACGTAAATTGATAAAACAGCTTTTAAGGAGAAAAAAATGGCTGAAAATATAGGTAAAATAGCGCAGGTACTGGGTGCTGTTATTGACGTTGAATTTGAGCCCGGAAACCTTCCTCCGGTCCTGACGGCTTTAACTATTACAAATCCTGCCATAAGTGATATGGAAGACAATCTGGTTGTGGAAGTGGCCCAGCACCTGGGTGACAATGTGGTTAGATGTATTGGCATGGATGTAACCGATGGCCTCCAGAGGGGCATGGCAGTTAAAGATACAGGCGGTCCAATCATGATGCCTGTTGGTGAAGCATCTCTCGGTCGGGTTCTCAATGTTGTGGGTAGGCCGGTTGATGGTCTGGGTCCTATTTCCCAGGAAAAAATGATGCCCATCCATAGACATGCTCCTGCATTTACTGAGCAGGATACAACGGTGCGGGTTCTTGAAACCGGTGTTAAGGTAATTGACCTTCTGGTTCCCTTCCCCCGTGGCGGAAAGATGGGTATGTTCGGCGGTGCCGGTGTCGGGAAAACCGTTATCATGATGGAAATGGTAAACAACATTGCCATGCAGCATGGTGGGATTTCCGTATTTGGCGGTGTTGGAGAAAGAACCCGTGAAGGTAATGACCTTTACCATGAAATGAAAGATTCCGGTGTTCTTCCCAAATGTGCCCTGGTTTATGGCCAGATGACAGAACCTCCGGGAGCAAGGGCAAGGGTTGCGCTTTCTGCCCTGACCTGTGCCGAGTATTTCCGTGATGAAGAAGGACAGGACGTACTCCTTTTTATTGACAATATTTTCCGTTTTACCCAGGCGGGTGCGGAAGTGTCTGCAACCCTTGGCCGTATGCCTTCTGCTGTTGGGTACCAGCCGACACTTGCCGTTGACATGGGTGAACTCCAGGAGCGTATTACTTCCACTGACAAAGGGTCCATCACAGCGGTTCAATGCGTTTATGTGCCTGCCGATGACTTGACAGACCCTGCACCTGCTACTACATTTGCCCATCTGGATGGAACTGTTGTTCTTTCCCGTCAGATTGCAGAGCTGGGTATTTACCCTGCTGTGGATCCTCTTGATTCAACTTCAAGAATTCTGGATGCAGCTTACATTGGTGAAGAACATTATAATGTAGCCCGGGTGGTCCAGCAGACCCTGCAGAAATACAAAGAACTTCAGGATATTATCGCTATCCTTGGTATGGATGAATTGTCAGACGAGGATAAGATCACTGTACAGCGGGCCAGAAAGCTACAGAAATTTCTGTCCCAGCCTTTCCATGTAGCAGAAACATTTACCGGCATGCCAGGTAAATTTGTAACGGTTGAAGACACTGTAAGGTCATTTAAAGAAATTATTGATGGCAAACATGATGATCTTCCAGAAAATGCTTTTTATATGGTAGGTTCCATTGAAGAAGCCATTGAAAAAGCGAAAGCTGAATAAACATTCGGAGGATTATTATGGCTGATAAACTATTTCTTGAAGTAGTTACCCCAGAAAAGGCAATTGTCAGCGAAGAGGCTGAGATTGTTGTGGCGCCAGGCTCAGAAGGTGAATTCGGTGCGCTTAAAGGGCATACCACATTTTTGACCTCTTTGAAAATGGGTACTCTTAGATACAAAGATGCCAAAGGACAGGAAAGGCTTCTTTTTATTAACGGAGGGTTTGCAGAAGTATTGCCCGACAAAGTGACCATCCTGGCCGAATCTGCCGAACGCAGGCAGCATATAGATGTTGCACGTGCCCAGGCAGCAAAGGAAAGAGCAGAGCAGCGTCTCAGCGACAAAGCCCCTGACAATGATTTTGTCAGGGCGGAAGTAGCTTTGAGACGGGCCATTGGCAGGATTAAAATTGCAAATATCAAAAAGTAATGTGAATCTGGAATTTTAATTTTAGATAAAACGATCTGTTCAACAGAGTAAAGACAAAAAAGGGGATGCTTTTATGTATGGAAGCATCCCCTTTTTTTAGGTACAGCAGAAACCCAGGGTTATGGGAATAAATTTTATGGGAATTGAAATTATGGAAGATCAGACTATGGATACCCGATTGGATACCAGGATAAATGATTTAGCCATTGTAATCCTGGCTGCAGGCAAGGGAAGCAGAATGAAATCTGATAAACCCAAGGTTCTGCACAAGGTGGCCAAAAAAAGTATGGTGGCCCATGTCCTGGATAGTGCTGTGGGGTTGACCCGGGGTAATATTTATGTGGTTGTCGGCCATCAGGCCCAGCGGGTGAAAGATGAGATCAGTCAGTTTTATCCAGTCAATTTTGTATTTCAAAAAGATCTTCTTGGAACCGGTGATGCTGTTAAGCAGGCTTTGCCTCGCCTTGACCCAAAAGTGAAGGATGTATTGGTACTCTGCGGTGATGTGCCCTTGATCAAGGAAAGTACGCTTGTGGATTTGCTGGAAAACCACAGGAAGACAAAAGCAAAAATAAGTGTCCTGGCTGTTACGGTTACGGATCCTTTTGGATACGGCAGGATTGTATTGGATGAAAAAGGAGATATGGTCTGTATCCGGGAAGAGGCTGATGCAACAAGAGCAGAAAAACAAATAACAACTATCAATGCCGGGATTTATTGTTTTGAGAAAATATTTATTGATGAGGCCATTGATAGTATCCGTCCGGATAACAACCAGTCTGAATATTATTTAACAGATTTGGTTGAGATTGCCAGATCCAGGAAGGAAAAAATCAGTGTTGTGGTAACGGATGATTCAAGGCAGGTTATGGGTGTGAATACCCTGGATGAGCTTGAAACAGCCGAATCCCTGATTCAACAAATTGAAAATGAATTACCTTGACTTTTCCAAATATTTTGAACTATACTAAATTCCAACTAACACTTTGTGAGACTATGAAATTGGGTAATGAATTTATTAAAAATATGTTTGAAGATATTGATATTAAAGTTGATTTTTTATTAGAGCTTTGTCAGGCCCTACAAGTGGAGAATGCAGAATTGCTTTCAAAAATTAAGCACTTGGAGACGAATCTGAATGAAAAAAAGCAGACAGAAAAATTATATTCTGAGCAGGAAACTTTAATTAAATCAAAAATTGATGGGCTTTTGACAAAATTGGATAGTTTCTCTAATAATGTGTCCTCAGATTATCAATCAAACGTATGACCGTGAAAATTCGGTAAAGGGATTTCATTGGATGAAATTGTTAAAATTGACCTTTTCGGGGAAGAATTTAGATTTAAGCCGGACAATCAGGTAAAGGATCCGGATAAAGTTGCACAACATTTAAAGGATTATATCAATGAAGCAGAGACACTATTCCAAAATAAAACCACAGGCAGGAATAAAATAGTCGTATTGCTTCTTGCAGCCATGAATCTGTCAAAGGATTTTTACGAGCTGAAGCAGCAGCATTCTGAGCTGGAAAGAGATGTGGAAAAAAGAATTTCGTCTCTGATGCATAAAATTGATAAAGGAATTGAATAAAATAATAGGTAAGTTTGTATAACAAAAAGCCCCTGCAATGTGCGTGATTGTATGACAGTCTTTGTCCTAACGCATAGCAAAAAGGGAGTTCACTCTGATACTGGTGTGCTAGGTTCCTCATTGTATGGAAAAGCCTAAAGGTATTATTGGACACCCAACCTTTTGAACCCATGGTTCAAAGCCTTAAAAAGCAACACGGCAGTCTGTGGGGGTAATTGTTATACGCAAATATTCTTTTTCTATCCTTCCCCGAATGAGTATCCCATTCCATATTTTTATAAATCCATATTTTATAGAGGTTAACAATAAAATTTATGCTGGTGCCAATCGCATTTTAGGAGAATTATTGAATGAATTATGTGATGATACTCTCATCAATGATTGTTGTCTTGCTGGGACTGGGAATCATTGTTTTTTTTAAGTTCAAAAAAAAAGTCACCCTGGAAAATCTGAATATTGAGGAAGAGCAGAAACAAATAATTGAAGAAGCCAGAAGAAAGGCAGACACTCTTTTAAAAGAAGCTAAACTTGAAGCCAAATCCAGGCTTCTTGAAATGAAAAGTGATTTTGATTCGGAAACAGAAGAAACCCGTGCTGATTTGAAAAAAGAAGAAAGACGGCTTTCAAAAAAGAGTGAAAAACTTGATAAAATAGAAGATCAATGTTCAAGGCAGGAACAGGAACTTCAAAGAAAAGAAACTGAAATTCAAAAGAAACTGGATTCAGCCACCAGAAAAGAACAATTGTATAAAACCCTTCTTGAAGAAACCAAAATAGAACTTGAAAAAGTATCCGGCCTGACTCTGGAAGAGGCAAAGGAGCTTCTGCTCAAAGCCATGGAAGAAGAGGCTAAGCATGAAGGGGCAAAGCTGATCAAGAAAATTACCAGTGAGGCAAGGGAACAGGCAGATAAAGAAGCCAAAAAAATCATTTCCACAGCCATTCAGCGGTATGCAGGGGATTATGTGGCTGAAAGGACTGTGTCTGTTGTGCATTTGCCGGGTGATGAGATGAAAGGCAGGATTATAGGGCGTGAAGGTAGAAATATCAGGGCTTTGGAAGCTGCTACAGGTATTGATTTGATTATTGATGATACTCCGGAAGCCGTTATTTTGTCCGGTTTTAATCCGGTTCGCAGGGAAGTGGCAAGGATTGCCCTTGAAAAATTAATTTCCGACGGCCGAATCCATCCTGCCAGGATTGAGGATGTGGTTGAGCGTGCAGGAGAGGAAGTGGATGCCACCATTAAGGAAGCTGGGGAACAGGCTGCCTTTGATCTGGGCGTTCATGGGATTGATCCTGAATTGATAAAGGTCCTGGGTAAATTGAAATTCAGAACATCCTATGCCCAGAATGTGCTTCAGCATTCAATTGAAGTGGCCTTTATATCCGGTGCCATTGCTGCAGAGTTGGGACTTGATATAAAGCTGGCCAAGCGCATGGGGCTTTTGCATGATATTGGAAAGGCCGTGGATCATGAGGTGGATGGAGCCCACGCCATCATCGGTGCCAAGCTTGCCAAAAAATATGGTGAGATTGAAGCCGTGGTCAATGCAATTGCTGCCCACCATGAAGACAGGATGCCCGAGACGGTTTATGACTATATTGTCCAGGCGGCAGATGCACTTTCAGGTGCCCGTCCAGGCGCCAGAAAAGAGAGCCTTGAGAATTATGTTAAACGGCTTGAAGACCTCGAAAATATTGCCAACTCATTTGATGGGGTTGTTAATACATATGCCATCCAGGCCGGGCGTGAAATTCGAGTGATTGCTGAGAGTGAAAAAATCACTGATGAGACGGCTGTGCTTCTTTCCAGGGATATTGCCCATCAGATAGAAGAAAATTTGACATTCCCGGGTCAGGTAAAAGTGGTTGTAATCCGGGAAACAAGAGCAGTCGAATATACAAGAAAATAAAGGTATTAAAGATACATGAGTGTTTTGACGGTACTTAAAGAGCGAGGGTTTGTTGACGCTGTTACCCATACGGAAGAACTCGAAGAATATTTAAATAATAACAGGGCCACCTGTTATATTGGATTTGACCCCACTGCTTCAAGTCTTCATGTGGGAAGTCTGGTCTGTATAATGGCCCTGGCCCATATGCAGCGAAACGGCCACAGACCCATCGCCCTGGTAGGCGGTGGAACAGGTTTGATTGGAGATCCGTCAGGCAAAACTGAATTGCGTAAAATTATTACCCAGGAAGATATTGATGAAAACAAGGCTGGAATTCGGAAGCAACTGGGACGTTTCCTTGACTTCTCCGATGATAAAGCCTTAATGCTGGATAATTCAAAGTGGCTTACAAGGCTTGAATATATTCCTTTTTTAAGGGACATAGGCAGGTACTTTTCCGTTAACCGGATGATAAAGGCAGAAAGCTATAAGGCCAGGATGGAATCAGATGATGGGCTGACCTTTATCGAATTCAACTATATGCTTCTCCAGGCCTATGATTTTATGGAGCTTGCCAAAACCAGTGATTGTTTTCTTCAAATGGGAGGAAGCGATCAGTGGGGAAATATTGTGGCAGGCATTGATTTGGTTCGAAGGACTCTTGGTAAGCAGGCTTTTGGCATTACATTCCCGTTGATTACCACGGCCAGTGGAATTAAGATGGGTAAAACCCATAAAGGGGCTGTGTGGCTGGATCCGGAACGTTTTTCTCCCTATGAGTACTATCAGTTCTGGGTCAATTGTGATGATGCGGATGTTCCTAAGTTTCTTGCTTTGTTTACCTTTTTGTCCATGGATGAGATTGAAGTTGTAAAATCCCTTGAAGGGGCTGATTTGAATAAGGCCAAAACTATCCTTGCTTATGAAGCCACTAAAATTGCCCATGGAGAGGAGGAGGCCCTTAAATCCCTGCAGGCATCTGCATCTGTGTTTGGCAGAGTTGAAGTGCCAACAGGCCTTTTATCAGGTTCCAGCATACCCAGGGGGATTCATTCCCCTGCCAGAGATCAGTCTGTTCCATCCTCCTCATATTCCAGGGAAGAGGTGCTGGATAAGAAAGTAATTATTGACCTGCTAACCGAAACAGGATTATGTAAATCCAAATCCGATGCAAGGCGCCTGGTGAAACAGGGCGGGGCATATATAAACGGAGAGAGGGTTCTGGGATTTGATCAAAAGGTTTCAAAAACCGATATTGACGGGGATGAAATACTGTTGAGGGCAGGGAAAAAAAAATACCATAAAATTATTTTTTAAATACCATAAAAAAGGTTTGACAAAGCTTGGGGCCACATGTATATTGTCCTGGTTTTGTCGGTCAGGGAATGATCGAAAAAAAAACAAGTTTGATCTTTGAAAATTGGTCAGTGAAGAAGAAATGAGCGGGTCGAAAGACCTAAAAAAGTTTTAGTAAGTAAGGATTATAACTGGAGAGTTTGATCCTGGCTCAGAATGAACGCTGGCGGC
>Ga0307988_1000260_pt1 | contig 39989 bp, 32 predicted proteins | sample EllFjometagen183_FD_203166 | JGI IMG/M metagenome (GOLD analysis project Ga0307988, IMG submission 203166) | Marine microbial communities from Ellis Fjord, Antarctic Ocean - #183 | ecosystem: Environmental > Aquatic > Marine > Unclassified | place: Southern Ocean | collected 2014-10-08 | reverse complement strand
ATGAGAGTTTTTCCAAGGTTTTGCTCATGGCTTCATCGGTCGCTTTTAAGTTACGCCATGAATTGATTGCTGCGACATTATGATTGATTCTTAAGCCCATGATGTTCCTTTTTTAAATCGGTTGTTGATTGATCACCATAAAAAACGCTTTCCTGCCTCCCTTATCGGAGACCGAAATCAAAACTTTAACTATTCCGCATTCTTTTACTAAAAACCCATTATTTGCGTCGGGTGATCTTTAGTGCTCGTGTCCTTATCGGAAGATAAAATAAGAACTTGAAGATTTTTTTGAAGGGGATAGGCCTTTGAGCCCATTAATACGTTATTTCAGTAGATTGTATTTAGGATTGGATTTCCCAACGACCAACAATAAAGCAGAAGGTGTAGCAATCCCGACAATGTTGAAAAAGTAAAAATAGGGGAATTTGGGCAAAAAGGGGTATGGGATACCCCCAAGGGATCAGATATCTGTTCTCTAAGTCGAAAACGAGATCGGATAACTATCTAGCTTGTGAAAAGAAAGGGGTTGCCAGGCTGTTCTACTTGTTTTTTTTCTGTTTAGCACGATGTTGCATCATGACTTTGGCAAAAGGGGTGATCTTTCTTTTCAGCTGTTCATCACTATGAAGGGTTTCTTCAAGGTCCACGCCTTTTATAATCTCAGATATGAAATAGTGCTTGTAGTGATCCAGGAAAAAATTAATCTCGGCCACCGGATTTCCAGGATGGGTCGCCGGTGGATTTGCATCGTTGGACAGATACTCGCCGGTAAAAACCGATCTCTGGTGATGCTCAAGGCAGATTTCGAAGGTCTGCTTGATATCGTCATGAAAACTATCTGGGATTTCAGGTGTGGTGATAAAACGGAGCGACTCCCCATCTCGGGGATCAAGTTCCGCGGTAATTGTCAATTCTTTGGCCAATTCAATCGCCTGATCCGCTTCTGCTTTTGTATATAACATGTGTAATCAATGAAAATTATTGGATTAAAACAAAAATAACCGAAATGAGCCGAAGGCTATCTCATCGGCATCATTTCGGTTATTATTCTACAACGATCTATTACTGCAGGCTATCAAAAAACAGCGATAACCTGAATTGACTTACTTGGCAGCATTCTGCTTGACGGTGATAGCTGTCTTATACAGAACAGTCAGTATCAGTGCACCAATTGAATAGATTCCAATGGTGATCATAACTTCATATGAGCCAACAGAGTACTCTGTGACATGCTCTAGAGGCGTCGGGACAAAACCACCCAGAATCAGGCAGATTCCCTTATCAATCCAGAGAGAGACAAACAGAGCAATACAGGCAATCGCCAGAATTTTTTCCTGTTTTCTGATGCTGGGAAAAATCAAAAGTGCGATAGCACCCAGACCCAATAGAAGAGATACCCATGTCCAGGGAACGAGTGCATTGTATCCATGCAGACCGGTAAACAGATATTGCAAGGCATGCTGGTGACTCGGGATACCACTGTAGAATGCTGTAAAGAATTCCAGACCGTACAAAAAGAGATTCGTCAGTGCCGCGTAGGTGACAATGGTGGCCAGTTTTTGTATTGCCTCTTTACCAGCATCAAAATTCGCCACTTTTCTTAGTAGCAGCGCAAGCAAGATCAGCAGAGCTGGTCCCGCTGCAAAAGCTGACGCCAGAAAACGAGGCGCCAGAACAGCTGTCAGCCACAAATGCCGTCCGGGCAGACCTGCGTACAGGAACGCCGTAACGGTATGAATACTCACAGCCCAGGGAATGGACAGGTAAATAAACGGCTTTATCCACTTCGGCGGCGCCACATTCTTGGCTTCTGCCTGTAAAACAACCCAACCACAGAATATATTCAACAGCAGATACACGGTCAATACCGTTGCATCCCAAAAAAGAACAGACCCTGGTGACGGGTAGAAAAACATATTAAACACGCGCATGGGCTTACCCATGTCAGCGATGACAAACATCATACACATGGATACGGCTGCAACTGCCAGAAATTCACCCAGGATCACAATTTTACCAAACTTTTTGTAATCATGCAGGTAATAAGGCAGAACAAGCATTACTGCCGAAGCGGCCACACCGACCAGGAATGTCAATTGGGCGATATAAACACCCCAGGAGACATCCCGACTCATGCCGGTAACAGTCAGGCCGATCGACAACTGCTGTCCGTATGCATACAGTCCTGCTGCAATTAACACCAACAGAACCCCTATCCACGTCCAATACTTCTGACTTCCAGTTAACGCCTTTTCAATCATAAGGTCCTCACACTATATAAAAGACAGATGGTCCTGTACCGAGTTCAGATTTACGCTGAATGGTGTTAGTCGATGCAAGTACCTTTCGAATGTCGGAGTTCTCATCGTTCAGGTCACCGAAGGTCATTGCTTTCTCGGGGCATTTCTCAACGCAAGCCGGCAGCAGACCTTTTGCAAGTCTTTCAGCGCACAAGTTACATTTTTCAACAACTCCCCGCTCTCTTGTTGGAAATTCGCGATCAAATCCGCCTTTCTTACCGATCACTTTCATGTTATCGGCGTCTCTCGGATCTTTCCAGTTAAAGCTTCTGGAGCCATAAGGACAAGCTGCCATGCAGAATCGACAACCGATACAGCGGTGGAAGTCCATCAGGACTATCCCATCCGCTCGTTTGAACGTGGCTTGAGTTGGGCAGACCCGGACACAGGGTGGGTTTTCACAATGGTTGCACAGAACCATATGTTTCTTTTTCGCCAGATTACCACTGACAAATTGACTGCTTTTACTTGGAAAAACATTGGCATGGGGCTCTTTCCAGATCCACTTGATTTCATTTTTCAGATCTGCGTCCCCATTTGGCAATCGATAATCCGGTACATTGTGAATCTCATGGCATACATCACTACAGACGGTACACCCTTCAATACACTTGCGTGTATCGATCACCAAACCATAACGTGTTCCAGATGTTGCCGCAGGTGCATGACCACCGGCCTCACTTGTTTTTTCGGCTATCACAGTGACAGCTGAAACAACCCCTAATCCGACCAGAGAACCAACGCCTGCTTTTTTTAAGAAATCTCTTCTACTATCTTCCATCAGATGTTCTCCTCCGGCTCTAGGTGGCATGTCCAACAATAGGGTTCCACACTGGCATAATCATGACAGGCATCGCAAAACTCCTTTTTGTTGGAATGACAACTCATACATGATTGTTTCTCTCCGGAACTGACGAGGCTGGTCCCTGTACTGCTAAGACTTTTATCGTGCTTGGTTCCGTAAGTTTTACTCGTATAAACGCGTTCATTGTCTCGAACGACGGAATTCCGCCATTCATCGAGCATCTGCATATGATTGGCTCTCATATAGGCAGCTGACTCGATGCAACGACCGCTTTCTTTGACTACCGGCTGAGGACCTTCTGCAGAACCGCCGATACTTCCCCAGATAGGAAAGGTTACGACAGCCACAAAAATGACCAGCCCGGTAATAATTTTTCCCGCATCATACATGATCAATCCTCCTCCACGCCAAAATACGGATCCTCACGAAGGTCCATGTCTCTGACTTCGTTTTCGCCTTCCATCACCAGTGCATTGGCCACCATTTCAGTAACCCCGGCAACTTCGACATTGGGAGTCCAGTATTGTGTTAAAGCCAGAAGTGTTGCCCGATCAATCGCGCAGACACAAGCAAGCATATTGACACCATGTTTCTCTTCCACGTATTTAAGAGCGCTCGCCCTTGGCAATGCACCTCTCATACGGACATCCATAATCTCTTCTGTGTTCAATCCGCTACCGGCACCACAGCAGTATGTCTGTTCCCGAATGGTGTTTTCCGGCATTTCGTGGAAGTTATTACAGACGGCATTAATGACATATCGAGGTTCATCCAACAATCCCATTGCTCTGGCAGGGTTGCAGGAATCATGAAACGTCACGTTGAGGTGGTCATTTCGACTGGGATCAAGCTTCAACTTGTTATGCTTGATCAAGTCAGCTGTAAACTCCATGATATGAACCATCTTTGTTGACTTGGCGTTTTCAAATTTGGTTCCCGTGATCGGAGATACCGGCTCCTCAAGAAAATCTGCCGGTCCATTCATGGTATCCATATACTGATTAACTACCCGCCACATGTGACCACATTCGCCACCCAGTATCCATTTCACACCGAGTCGTTCGGCTTCATGGTACATCTTGCCATTCAGTTTCTTCATGATCTCGTTAGATGTAAAGAGACCAAAGTTTCCACCTTCTGAGGCATAGGTGCTGAGGGTATAATCCAGACCAATGTGTTCAAACAGCATCAGGTACCCCATCATCGTATATACACCCGGGTCAGCGAATACATCGCCGGACGGGGTAATAAACAGAATTTCCGCACCTTTTTTATTAAACGGTGGATTGATGGTGATACCGGTAATGTCCTCAATATCTTCACAAAGGGTTTCGATCACCCGCTTGAATGTATGAGGTTCGATTCCCAGATGGTTACCGGTCCGATTACAATTGGCGACAGGATCCATGATCCAGTTGATATTAATACCCACCAGATTCAGTAGTTCCCTGGCCATCATGGTGATCTCAGCCGTATCAATCCCATATGGGCAGAATACAGAACACCTTCGACATTCAGTACACTGGAAAAAGTACAGGAACCACTCCTTCACAACATCCATGGTCAGCGGCCTTGCACCAGCAAACTTCTTCAGCAGTTTCCCAGCAATGGTAAAATCGTTTCGGTAGATGGATCTGAGCAGTTCAGCCCTGAGAACCGGCATATTTTTTGGGTCGCCGCTTCCCAGAAAGAAATGACACTTGTCTGCACAGGCACCACACCTGACACAGATATCCATAAAAATCTTGAAGGACCTAAATTTATCCAGTCGTTCCTTGAAACCGTTACTGATAATTTCTTTCCAGTCCTCCGGTAGTTTCCAGTCTTCATCATCTGGAGACCAGGTTCGAGAGTTGGGCATTCCAAGGGCATCTGTTGCCTTGACTTTTGCACTATAGGCCCAGTTTCCCGGCTTGAACACGGCAGGGGTATCCATCCAATCTTTGGCAGGCGCCTTCCCTGTCATCAGGGAAGGAGTCTCCTGGATATCCTTTATCAGTTCATCCGGTTGTAGCATTTTTGACATATTATTCCTTTTCTACTGGTAATCCGACGCCTTTCATTTTCTCCCTGAATTCATCTTCGTACTCTTCATAGGTACGAATTTTAATATCGGGATTCCATGGGTTAATGTGTCTTTGCGCTCTATTGTTATTTGCAAGATTTCTGGTAGGACTTAGGAACACGCCTCCCAGGTGCATCAACTTGCTGAATGGAAAGTAGACCGCCAGAACTGATACAAGAAAAAGATGAATATAAAAGATCACGCCTATTCCTTCTGGTACGTTGAAGTTGAAAGTCACCAGTCCTCTAACCAGTTCCTTGATTGCAACAACATCCACGCGATAATAATAGCGCATTAACACACCGGTAGTAGCTATAGCCAGAATCAACAGGATGGCAAAATAATCCGCCGGAAGTGACAGATACTTGATCTGAGGGGAAACTACCCGTCTCAGGAACAAATAAGTCGCCGCAATCAAAAGCGCAGCGTCAGTCAGGTAAAAGGCCGGCAGAAATGCCATCTGGAACATGCTGTCACCAGCTTCCAGCAGTGTAATGAATCCCGGTACTGGTTCCAGAAACAGGCGAAGATGCCTGATGAGGATCAGCAGAAAAGACCAGTGAAACACCAGCCCGCCCAGCCACAACCATTTACTGGAGCCATACGCAAGTGATCCCTCTCCTGTAATTTCCGCTTTTGTATTCCTGAACAGCGATCGAAACAACAGGATTTCCAGCGCCATTCTTCCCAGCACACCCGCCATACCAGATGGGTTATCAAGTTTATCATGCTTGATCCAATCAAGCGATTTCCCCTGACCCCCCGTAGTCGGTATCCGAAAAGGAACTGGTGCTTTTGCCCAGTATAATACTTTCTTAATAAAACCCAGGAGAAAGATTATGAATGCGATGCCGGGAATAATGACTCCAAAAAGAGAGTGCATTCCCGCACCATTCACCCCTGCATAGGCAAGCGCTACGAGTGCCAACACTATTAAGAGAGGATTTATAATTTTCATTCGTTCTTACCTCGCTTCGTTTTGATTATCCATCTCATTTACCCGTCTTATGAGCATATGAGTCTGGTTTTTGTTTTCATTAGCCCGGATCTGATAAAGCTTTTCCTTACAGCTAACGTAAATATCGAAAGCGAAAAGAGCCAATTGGTCTATCGACTTTTCGATGATCAAAAATTCCCGTTCTAAATCGCTCTCCGCCGCCTCTTTTTTAAACATCTTTCTGAGTACCCCTTTCAGATCGAAGATGAAGCTAAGCCCCTGGGAAGGTGCCATATCCTGAACTGCTCTGACCCGGACAATTTTGTCCAGAATCGGTGTTGTTGTCTCAGGATCGATACCCTTCAAGAACTCTTGAAAGAGAAGATCGATATTCACGGAAATCGTATATGATAAAGGATTAGCAAACCGGTCCTTATTTCGGTTTAAAACAGCGAGAGACTCTGCGGGATACGCCTCCATCGTCTTACGAATCCACTCCCGCACAATCTCCTGCTTCCTTTCTGCAAACCTGTCTACTAATTTCATAATTTTTACATAAAAAAAAAGTCTCTCAGATTAAATCGTGAGAGACTTTCAGGGTTGGTAATTAAACCATGTCAATCAGTCCACATGGACACTCTTCCATACACTTACTACACCCGATACATTTATCAAGGTTGAATTCGAAGTGCTGCCCCTTGGGAAGCTTATTGACCGCACTGTCACCGCAGAACTTCCAGCAGTTTTCGCAGTCGAAGCAGGATCCGCAGCTCATACAGCGAGCAGCTTCTGCTTTGATGGCCTCTACATCAAACGGAATGATGTATTCATCAAAGTTGGCAATCCTTTCAGGACCTGGTTTTTCGCTAATTTCATTTCTATCCAAACTAGCATAATGATCCAGGTGCATTTTTTCAGCCAGAATGACCTTCATCTCTTCCGGCTTCTGGTATTCAACACCCATCAGGAACCGATCGATATCTTCAGCTGCCAAACGTCCGTCACCTACGGCTTCGGTCACAAGACCCAAACCACGAGTAACATCACCACCAGACCAGATCATACTGTCTTCTTCGACGCGACCAAAATCGGTAGCGGTGGTTGTCCAGTTCTTTTCGTTCTTCAATTCTTCAATGCCCTCAAAGTCAGCTTCCTGACTAATGGACGGAATCAAAGAGGTCGCCTCAATATCAAACTCAGAACCTTCGATGACAGAGAAACTCGCGCGGCCACTTTCATCGGGCTCACCCAGTTCCATTCGGACACAGGTCATTCCGGTGACTTTACCGTCAGCAACAGCAAGTTTAGTTGGTGTACAAAGGAAATTAAAGTTAATGCCTTCCTCTTCCGCACCGACAATATCCTCTTCAATGGCTGGCATTTCGTTCCTGCTCCGGCGATAAACCAACGTCACATCGGCGCCCAAACGTTTACAACTTCTGGCAACGTCCATAGCGGTATCACCACCACCCACGACAATTACCTTGTCGCCGATATTCAGTTCTTCGTTCATATTATGCTTATACAGCAGTTCAACGCCTGTATAGACATTAGATGAATCTTCCCCGTCCAGTCCGAGTGACCAACCGACCTGTGCGCCAATCGCGCTATAGATGGCATCATAATCACTTTTGATCTGATCAAAGCTGATATCTTTTCCGATTTTTGTATTGGGCTTGAACTCAACACCCAGATCAAAAATCCGCTGATACTCTGAGGCAATAATATCTCTTGGCAAGCGATACGCAGGGATACCCCAGCGAATCATTCCACCTGGTTCCGGCTTTGATTCGAAAACAGTCACATCGTGACCTCTTCTAATCAGTTGATAGGCACATGAGATACCGGAAGGACCACTACCAATAATGGCAACCTTCTTTCCCGTTTTCTCTTCAGTGAGTGCTTTCAGTGCCAGATTATTCTGCAACCCGAACTGTCCGATGGACAATTCCATTTTATTGATACTAACTGCTTTGTCTTTCACTTTCCGATTACAGGCCGATTCACATGGGTGAGGGCAAACCCTTCCCATGACTGCCGGCATCGGGTTTTTATCTGTCAGCATATACCAGGCTTCTTCCATGGACTCTTCAAAGGTTCGTCCATACTCTTCTGCCTGAGCAATATATGTCAGATAACCCCTGATGTCTTCAGCGCTTGGACATGTATCTGTACATGGCGGTCGCTTCAACACATACCGCGGCAGCAGCGTACTCTGGGACTTCTTCCCGCCGCCGATATGGGGTCTAACTGGTCTTTTAATTTTTCTTACAACGATGGCCATATTTCTTCCTATTTAATAAATTTTTCACAATCAAAGAAAATAGGCAGTTTCCAGGCAATTTGAAATTACCATATCCACCGACCATGAATTAATTAGCGTTCACCGGAGCGAGTCTGCAACTATTCCCAACAGGGTTAATCTCGAAAATTGTACAGCGATTTATCTGAATTGCCTGCCTGTCAGGTAAATTTTGGTCCACACGAACAGAAATATAAGTGGACCTATCGCCAATCAATACAATTTCCGAATCTTAACAATGGTGTCAGCGCGATCCATTCCACTGGAAAGTTCCGCGCCCGAGTCAACTAGTCCTGTGTTTCCGAGCAGGATTTACAGGTTGGGTTGCCTTCGGGATCGCACCCATCAGGTGACGTTTCACAATTTTCTTTACTGTCATTTGGGTTTAAAAAGATAAACTGTTCGACCCCTTCGAATTCACGGAAGTCGATCACCATTCCCTCTGTATTTTCTGCGGTTTCAGGGTCCAGAATGACCTTTACCCCTGATATTTCGCATAAAACGTCACTCTCCCCCTGGGCATCAAAACCCATATTGTAAGTCATGCCAACGGGATTGGACTTTCTTGCGGATATCCGCAATGACAGTTTTTCGTCACCTTCTGTAGCAGCAGACGCTTTAAACTGTGCTGCCGCGCTATCTGTTATTACAAACATACGTTTCCGGTCAATATCTCTTTGGTTGATGCCCCCGGCTTTACCTAGAAACCGGAAAAGTCGGGATATCAAGCATTATTTCTTTGCAGCAGCCTCGTTGGCGGCCATAGCTGCGCCATCTTCGTGAGGCAGTTCAACAAATGAACCGTTGATGTAGGTATAAATCAGTTTTTCAGAGTCAATCTGGATCCGGAGTGCTTCCTTCGCCTGTTTCTTCGTCAAACCTTCATCTGCATACTTCTTAACCATGGCTTTCAAAAGATCACCAGGTTTATACTTTTTGTCACCAGCAACTTCTTTGACCATTTCAAACATGTCATCAGCTACTTGATTTAGATCAACTGCCATTTTGTGCTCCTAAAATCTAACGTGAGCCGACATATTATAGGATTTGGTTGCCAATTTATAATCATCGATGTGATATTTGGTAAACTCAAAACCTGTGAGTTTGAAAAACTTTGCCCAACCAATCCGCTCAATCATTTCACCCATACGTTCCCATTTCTTGCCGTTATCCTTATAGACCTGGATAATCTTTTTTACTGCATCAACAACTTCAGGCCATCGTGGTGGATTATTCGCAATATAGGGTATTACCATTTTGGTAAACCCAGGCTTAGAACGCGCATTACAAATCTTACCACCCACCCAGATGGAAACACCATCATTGAGCGCGTCGGCAAGGGGCATATTGGGGCAGGCTGTATAACAAGCACCGCAGAACATACACTGATCTTCAATGACCTTCATGGCCTTGACGCCGTTGACGATATCCTGACGGATAGCACCAGTCGGACAGGCGGCAATGGTTGTCGGAATTTCGCAGATCTGTCCCAGCAGGTGATAATCAACCTTTGGTGGTCGACGGTGAATACCCAAAATAGAGATGTCAGACGCATGAACGGCACCACACATATTCAGGCAGCAAGCCAGAGCCAGTTTCAGTTTTCCAGGAAGGGTTTCAGAAACGAAATCTTCAAAAATTTCATCCATGAGCGCCTTAACAATCCCTGAGGCGTCAGTTGCCGATGTATGACAATGGACCCATCCCTGTGTATGAATAACGTTGGAAGCGGTTCGTCCCGTTCCACCGACTGGCCAGCCATCATCATTGACATCCTTGATGATCTTCTCAACATTCTCTTCCTTATCAGTCAGGAATTCAACGTTGTTACGGGTTGTCCATCTCAGGAAACCGTCACAATACTTGTCTGCAATAGACATAAAAAACCGAATACTCACGGTACTAAGCAGCCTGGGTGAAGCGACCCGGACACTGTAGATCTTGTCTCCGGAATCAGCAACATGAACCAGAACACCAGGCTTTACAATCTCGTGGTATTTCCACTGTCCGTAATTCTTTTTCATAACCGGGTGCAAAAACTCTTTATAGTCCTTGGCTCCCTGGTCAGTAATTCTTTCTTCTGCCATATTTTCCCTTTAGAAATTGCAAGTTATATAAAACAAAATCGGTATGGTTTATTTGAAACCATCTTATCAGTCGTATTTAATAAACCAGACTCCTGGTGAATGAATCACTATGCACCATCTTCCTCAAGATATTCATCATAGAAGATGTACGGATTCTCGCGCGGATGATTGATCATTTCAATGAGCGGCAGCATTTCCACTTCACTGTCAGCTTCTTTGAGGAGTCGATCAACTTCAATCACAAATTCACCTTTACCCATTCTTTCCATGAATTCACCAATCCGTTCTTTGTTCTTGCCGTCTTCATCCCAGACTTCCCAAAGCGCTTCGATCAATTCCTTCAGATTTTCAAAAGGTTCTTCCAGCTTCATAAAGGGTACAATCACAGAAGCAAGCATTGCACCTTCAACAATTGGGGCCTTCGCACCCAGCAGAATCGTTGCACCCCGATCATCTCCAACACTCAACGCTTTGGTCATCTTGTTAATACAGTGCATACATCGCACGCAGTTGCTGTTGTCGATAGTCATTTTAGTGCCGTCAAAGTCTATGCACTGTGTCGGGCACATCATGACGACTTCTTTCATGATATCCATGCCGTCGCTGGCAGCAATTTTGGCCACTTCAGCATCATCGATTTTGATCTCGTCTCTCCAGGTCCCGATAATGGACATATCTGAACGCGCAATTGATGACACGCAGTCATTAGCGCAACCAGAGACCTTAATCTTGTACTTGTATGGAAATGCAGGTCTGTGCAGTTCGTCCTGGTAGTAGTTTGTGCATTCACGTGTGATGGCCAATGTATCAATCATGGCAAATTCACACCGTGCAGGACCGATACAGCAACTTGGTGTTCTCAAGTCAGAACCTGATCCACCCAGGTCCCACCCTTTCTGGGAAATATCGGTGAAAATGGGGTCCAACTGCTCGGAAGTGGTTCCCAAAAGAACCATATCACCGGTTGATCCATGCATGTTTGTCATACCGGAACCACGCTTGTCCCAAATATCCATGATTTCACCCAAACCCTTGGTGTTGTATAGAAAACCCGAAGTTTGATTGACACGAACCGTGTGAAAATGAGCCACACCGGGAAACTGCTCAGGCATGTCGACATAGCGACCGATGACACCAGCGCCATATCCACGGACACCGACGACACCACCATGCTTCCAGTGGGTCTTTTTGTCATTATATGACAGTTCAAGAATGTTAATTAAATCTTTTGCCGTAGCGCTTTGCACTGCGGCTCTTCTGATTTCTCTGACAAAACTGGGCCATGGTCCTTTCTCCAGTTCGTCCATCATTGGTGTATCTGACATTAATCCTCTCCAAATAACTGGGCAGTCGCACTATTCTAAATAGCAATTACCCTTTGTTGGTGATTTTAAAAAACTTCCCTGAATCTAAATATATAAAAATTTCAATGATTCAGGGAGAGTGATAATGTGAAGTGGACTAGACGCAACCGGTTGGCTTAGGCAGTCCGGCGATCTTACAGGCCTGCTTTGCGGGACCTGCGGGATACAGTTCGTACAGCATCTTTGAAGCATCGCGCTTGGAAAGATCCATATCTTTCATGATGGCTTTGATCAGAATTTTGATCATGGGCGCAATCTGATACTCTGCGTAATAACCTCTCAGGAAGTTGATGATCTGCCAGTGCTTTTCACCGAGCTCAGGAATTTCTTCCGTGTCTGCAAGGTAAGCTGCAATTTCTTCAGTCCAGACTGTGAGGTCAATCAAATATCCATCTTCGTCGGTTTCATACGTTTTGCCATTTAATTCAAAACCCATATTTATCTCCGTAATGTCTGTTTTTAAATCGTTTGAAAACACACACAAGTTGGTGTTTCCCCCAAATGAACCTCCCATCCGAACATCATTTCCCGACTGATGGGCGATTTTAGTACTCTTGCTGTTTTAGTGACCCACTCTACAATAACAACACGAAAACTTGATTGATCCAGGTCACTGATTGGCAGCCATGAAACAAGCTAAGCGTTTATTTCATGGCTACCGAAGCATGTCTTCTCTAGCCGACCCAGAAACACTGGCTGGCAGGAGTTCTACAATCAATTGGGTTTCCACGGCTCTTGTGATCAGCGATTTCAGCTGAACAACCAACCATCCGTGCAAACTGAAAGAGTGTAAAGGCGATATCCTGCATATCTTTTTCAGGCATGGCGCCACTCTTAACATCATTCCAGATCAGATCCAGAGTGATAGTAGCGATTACCGCATCGATATTCACGCAGAACACGTTTTTGGTAGCGCCCACATCGTAGAGCTTTTGTACCAGAATATGGTAAAATTCCTGGAAATGATTGATTTCATTTCTTTCCTTGAACAATTCACGAATGTGTGTTTCTCGTGGATCGAAATTAATCGGCTTGCCTTTGAAGACAGGGTGGTTTACACAAGGCACCTTGAAGTACTTCATGTCACCCTCTTCCTTGGCTTTTTTCTTCAATGCAGCATATTGCTCAGCCGCTGCCTGAGCAATTTTTCCCATTGCAGCTTCGTTCTCAGCAGCAGAAGCTTTGTACGGATCGAAACCGGCCATGTTGTCATTTACATACTTAATGGCTTCGAAACCGTTTCCACCATGATCTCGACCGGTGTTAACCATCCAACCAACATAACAGGATGCGATGGGGTTTCCACCACTGACAGATTCCTTGGAGCCCTTGGCACTGACAGTACCCGGACCGTTGGAGATAGTCAGGTTGAGCATGGCATTCAGTGCGAACAGTTCTTTTTCAGCTGGTTCCCTGTTAAAGAGAATTCTGAAACAAACATCTGAAAAATCCATGTCCAGCAGGCTGAGATCTTCAAGAGAAGTCAGCTTTGTCCAGAACGCGTTATTTGGATACGCAGGAGCTGAACAACCAACAATCACACCATTCAGAGACAGGTAATTACCGAGATCCGCAGCTGTTTCCTGTGGGATCTGACGATCAGTCAGGGGCTTCCAGGAAAGTGACAACAGCATGGCAGCCATCAACAGGTCCAGTTTATTGACCTTGTTGTCTGCAGCATACTTGACAGCGTACTCAGTAAAGATATTTTTGAGATTGTTCTTTTCAAGCAGTGCAACAAAGAAATCGAACACTTTGGCATCCTGATCACTGGCTTTGCCTTCAGGCATCACACCTTTCTGTCCCAGTGCCGTGGCAATGGCAGCATCATTAACTGCTTTATCACCCCAGACCTGTGTGTAGAACAGTTCGATCATGGTGTTAGTCATTTCTTTATAATCCTGGTACTGTTGCTTGTCGCCGTTCATCATCACAGCCGCACCCAGATAAGCGTTGGGCAGTGCATTGTTTGACCGGGTTTTGACAGCCACTTCCATGTTCTCTGAACCAACAGCGGTGTAGTAGTTCATGATGGCATTGACCATTGGCATCTCTTCAGCTGAAGGCAGCGCTTTCGTCAGTGCGAAGACGTTTGTTGCAGCGAAGTGTTCCTTGACCAGGTCCAGAACAGATACACCATGAACGTCAGTGATCTGAGTTTTCGGACTCATCATACTGGCACCGGACTTGTTACGCATGGCTTCCCGTGACAGCTGAGCACCTACCTGATTTCCAAGCTTCTTGATGGCGTCGTTGTATGGCGCCATGGCTTCCACTTTCGGCATCTGCAGTTTTTCCGGAATGCCGGCATCCTGGTCGTTTACGAACCAAGGCTTGAGGCTAAGGTCACCTGATGATACGAAATCAGGCTCAACACCAATCTCTTTCATCACAGCTGTCATGGCTGTCGGAGCATCCGAGATAGAGTCAATCCGAACACCTTTTTTCGAGACCTTTGGGTTTTCAGGATCAAAAACTTCAGTGCCAAAATAGGTATCAAACCAGCCTTCTTTTGCCAGGGCATCATCTCCACCACCTGCAATTGCGCCAGCATGACCGACCGCACGTGAGAGGTTGGCTTTCCAACGTCCAGTTACACAACAAACGATGGGCTTGGTGAACTTGTACAGCCCTTCTGCAATCCAGTCCAGGGCTTGTTTTTCGTAATATCCACCTGGCTCAATATACATCATGATACCCTTTGTGCGGTCATCGTTTTCAGCAGCATTCAGAAATTCCGCCAGGGCAAACTGGATATAAAGGTCTTTTCCACTACTCAGTACAGTTGATGTACCCCAGCCACCTGTCTTCAGGTATTCAGGTATGGTTGTACTGAAGTTTCCAGAGTTACTGTAAACCGCAACACTTCCTTTCACGAGACTTTCGCCGGGTGCTTGTCCACCAAGTGCGCCACCGACACGAACCTGTTCCCAGGAGTTTCCAATACCCAGGCAGTTCCCACCAAACACATCAATCTTATTGGCTTGGGCGATTGCACGGATAAACTGAGAATCCTTGACACTGACTTTTTCAGTCAGGACAACTATTTTGTTCAGTTTCGGATTGTGCGCGATCAGTTCGTCAGCAGCAGCTGCTACTGCGGTAGGGGGCAGGTAAATAACACCTGTATCAAATTCGATACCGGCATCGACAATCTCTTTGATACTTCCAAAAACCGGAATATCACCGATTTTTGTTTCCATTTTGCCGGATCGTCCGTACTGAACGCCTGCAACAATATTTCCACCGCTGAATTCGTGTGATGTGGGGGTAACACCTTTACTCTCACCACCAAGAATATTCATCACAACACAGCGAGTCTGTTTATTCGCTATCTCTTCTAGACTATTAATTCCCACATAATAGGGGAACGGATTAGTTTGGCTCATAGCTTCTCCAATAAAAAGTGATATATTTTCTGATTAGCATATTCAAAATATTCAATTCATATCTGAATGAATCGATTTTTCAGATTCTTCTGGTCATTTTTGGATTAGCCTTATTTCTTCTTAGACTCAAGCCAGGCATCCAGTTCCAACGTATAATTCAGTACACCGATCATACTACTGTCAAATCCAAACATTTTGTAAGGGATCTTCAGACTATCGAGAAGGTCACGAGCGTAGATCATACCCTGAACTACCTGGGGGCCACCACGGCCAATTACTACATGAACATTCGGATTCAGTTTGATGTTCTCTCTCAAAGCATCCAGCATCGCTTTAAAAGTCACAAAGATATCGGTATTGTTTGCTTTACCGCCGATAATTGACACAATGTTTGCCCGTGCCAGAAAATGCCGGTAAGAGATATCAGCTATCTCCTTCATCTTCTGATACGGAGGGTTCCCGCCAAAGTCAGATGAAAAGATCGCTCTGTCTCCAAGAACTTCTGTGGCTGCACTGTTGGCACCACCACCAAACATGAAAGGCAGAACCGTTCCTTTGGGATTGATTTCAACTACATCACTTTGACCCTGATAGGTTCGCAGCTGGTTGATTTCCAGTTCGAAGTCGGTGAGTTCTGTTGCGAAGACTTCAGGTGGCAGTTTGATACGTGTATGTGCTGGATCATCCTGGTCGAAAGCAGCCTTGACATCACATGCCACAGGCAAAGGTCTTTTTCCTTTCTTCATCCTGATCGGATTAAGCTCAATCATGGTCAGCCCATAATTGTTGTAAAGTTCCCACAGTTTCGGCAGTTGCTGCACCAGAGGGCTGATGAAAGCCTTGGGGCAGCCCAGCTTAATCAAAGCATCGTTCACATGATACCCTTTCAGACCAACCAAAGGATCAAATGAAACGATGGCTTTCTTTTCAGCGGGCAGATCCTCAACCTCGACACCACCTTCAACGATCAAGAGCATGACCGGCTTTCGAGTAATGGTCGATGTTGTCAAGCTAAAATACAATTCCGCATCTGATTCAACAAACTCTTCAAAGGTCACACCTTTAGCCTTATGTTCAACCGGCCCTTGGCTGTACTTGGCAAAAAACAGTTCCTTTCGAGCAGCATCAGCTTCCGCATAGTTGCTGGCGATTTTTACCAATCCGGCCTTTCCTTTCTTACCCGCACTTCCCATAAAAGACGGTTTGATCACTACTTTTCCGGAACCTTTCATCAATCCTTCGATTTCCTCTTTCGTAGCATCTTCAGTCAGCATGTTAGCTACGGGAAAATCGACCATATCCATTAAAAGCTTTCCGTACTTCAATCCAGTTAGTTGCATTTTTCCTCCCAGATTATTCTAATTAATCTTATGAAAAAATCACTTTACGCCTGAGGCGCGAACAAATATTCCGTATCTCTTTGACAGCTTCTGATCATTCTCAAAATCATTCTGAATAGTTTAAATTGAAGATAAACGATAGCAGAAGCCGTACAATATTTGAAGATTAAACAACGGTTCACAACCCGTCGTTTCTGACATCGCTGGTAAACTACTGTATGAGGCTACCAAGATGTCAGCCTTCCACTTAAAATCTAAATCCTGGCCTTCTGGTCCAGATTCAGAAGAGGGATTGAATCCGGTCCAAACCGGAATTATCATCTCACCTTCCGGTTTTTATCACCCATCAGACATTTTTCTCGGCCAATGGGCAACTAGATACAACGTGACGTAACCTTAAAAGCCGTTACGCGCTAAAAGCTTCCTGCAGGGGCGGAACAGCCTGCTTCTTGCGGCTCATCATTCCATCAACCCAAACCGTTTTCCCTTCCAGTTTTTTGCCAAAAGCTTTTTCTACAACAGAGGGATCATCCGAAACAACCATCAGGTCAGTTCCCTCTTTCATAATATCGGTCAGCATCAGGAAGACAGAGTGTCGACCATCGGCCTTCACTTCTTCCACAGCCTTATACAGGTCATCCCGAATATCCTCAATTAGAGAGAGATCGACCAGTTCCAGCTGACCAATACCAATTTTCTTGCCACCCATATCGAAATCTTTATAGTCACGGAACAACAGGTCTTTGGCCGGTACGCCGTCGACGGCTGATTTAGCCTTGAACATTTCCATGGCCAGTGCTTCCATATCCGTAACACCTGCCGTTTTAGCCAGTTCATCACAGGCTTTTTTGTCTTCGTCTGTGCAGGTTGGTGATTTGAACATGACTGTATCGCTAAGGATAGCGCAAAGCAGGATTCCAGCAATGTTGGCCGGAATATCAACTTTGTTTACATCATAGAGTTCTTTTAAAATAGTTCCTGTACATCCAACAGGCTTGGTATAGAAAAATATCGGCCCGTTTGTGGACACATCACCAATTTTATGGTGATCAACCACCTCAAGCAATTCGCCGTCAGCAAGGTTGTCCGGCGCCTGTGCCAGGTCACCATGATCGACCAGAATGATTTGTTTGCCAGCAGCATCCGTTACAATCTCTGGAGCTGAAAATCCGAACTTGTCCAGTACCATTTGTGTTTCAGGGTTAAGCTCTCCCTGACAAGCAGCAACCGCATCCATTCCCAGTGTTTTCTTCAGTCCGGCATAGGCGATAGCGGCAGTCACAGAATCGGTATCCGGGCTTTTGTGCCCTACTACATAAACTGTCATGATTTGATTCTCCTTTAATTTCTGAAAATTCGTCTGATAAAGTGCATGTCGGGGGCACATATGGTGCCCGGATGGAGACGTCGATCGAGCTGATAGTGGCTCCATCGACGCACCTGATTCCAGGGCTTACCCCTTCCAGTGATCAGTCAGTCACTAGACTTTTTTATGCATCTTGATTTCAACCTTGTCCTTCAATCCTGCATAGTATTTTCTCAGGATAACCAGAACCTCTTCACGACCAAAATGATCGACTACTTCAGTCCCTTCTGACAACGCTTTCCGCAGCTTGGTTCCACTGAGTTTCACACGAACTGAGTCGTCATGAGGACAAGTTCTCAGAGACGCCATTCCATCACAGGTCTTGCAGTAGAATGTCCAGTCGATTTTCAGCGGCTCACACAGCAATCGTTTCGCATCATCTTCTGGTTGGGGAATCTTGTCAAAAATAGTCTGTGCTTCGAACAGACCGTAGAAGTCACCAACACCTGCATGGTCACGACCGATGATCATTTTTGACACACCGTAGTTCTGTCTGAAAGTCGCATGCAGAAGACCTTCCCTGGGGCCGGCATAACGCATATCGAGGGGATAACCACCTTGAACAACGTTTTCCTTAACGAAATAGCCATCGATCAGAGTGTCAATACACTCGATCCGAACTTCAGCAGGGATATCACCGGGCTTCAGAGAGCCAACCAGTGAATGAATGAAAACACCATCACATACGTCAGCAGCAATTTTAGCCAGATGCTCATGAGATCTGTGCATCGGGTTTCTCAACTGCAGAGCAGCAATAGTTGACCAACCTCTCTTTTCAAAAATCGCGCGGCTTTCAGCCGGTGACATGTATACGCCGGGGAATCTCTCACGGAAATCGCCTTCAGAGAGAACCTTAACAGGGCCAGCCAGGTTAATTTCTTTCTGAGCCATTATCATTTGCACGCCAGGATGATCTTCCATGGCTACTTCCCAGAACTTACCATCAACACTGTCTTCACCTTCACCCATGTAGCAGATTTCACATTCCCATTTCTTATCGGCTTCAGTCATTTCAAATTTCTCTTCAACCTTCATAGTGGCCATTACTTCGCCATCAGGGTTGACCAGAGCAACTTCATCACCGAGATTGATCGCATCAGCATCTGCCTTGTCAGCAGACATGGTCACCGGAAGTGGCCAGAATGTGCCATCTTCAGTCAAGAACTCTTCACAAACACGCTTCCAGGAAGCCTTACCCATGAAACCGCTCAACGGGCTGAATCCACCAATACCCATCATAATCAGGTCACCATTTTCGCGGCCTGAAATTGAAAGTTGCTTCAGACCTGCTGCTTTTTTCTTTTCCGCTTCCAGTTCAGCGCCTTCCAACAGTGCGCAAACCAACCCTTTTCCGCCGTGCGGAGGAATCAAATTTGACATCTTTATAATCTCCCTATGTGTTTTCTTAAAATATTGACCGCAGCTTATGGCTGCAGCACCCCTCAAATAAAAAGACAGATAAATAACACTCATGCATATTGTCAGTGACAATATGAAAGGTCTTATGTCTGTTCAGGCAATTCTTGTTTGGTCATTTCCAGCAGATTAACTCCAACGCTTTTGCTGCGGCCTGAGTATCTGGAATAAACCAGAGCTGCTGTCCGATAGAACATATGTCCCATTTTGGAATGGGGCGCGTAAGCGAAAAGGAAAAAGACAAAAACAAGATGAAAGTAGTAGATAATATAGGCCAGAGGATTCAAACCAGCAACGCGAACCACCTGGGCCAGAATACCTGTTGCAATAATGAGAAAAATATCCGTAATGAACATCCACTCGAAAAAGACGGTGTTACCAATGATATCGCTGGTCATTCTACGACCGGCAATCAGAAAAATACCAACAGCGGCTGCCAGGGCACTGACATTCCCCAGGATCTTCACCGGGTGAAAGAATGGCAAGGGTGTATCATAACCAAACCACCCGAAGAACTGATTGCCATAGTGAATAACAACCACGCAAGCCGTGGTGATGGCCAGCCCAATCATACCGTAAAAAAGTGACATATGGGCAATATTCCTGGGCGCGTTTATGCCACACTCTTTAAAATCCTTGTGTGTCATAATGTCTTTAAGCGTATTGACCAATGCCTGTCCCAGTGGTTCCCCGTCAGGTCCCGGTGGATATTGCTCCTTGAGACCAGCAAGCAACCTTGTAACGCTCAGGTAACCCGTTATTATAGCAAATAGTGCTGTCGGAACAAAGATAAGATCAATAAATGTTACCGGCAGCATCCTTGAAAATACGATCTGGCCTTGTGACAGATTCGGGTCCATAACACCGTATATAACAGCTGCCAGAATAACCATCGGGATCAGCAAAAGGCCGATCACTCCACCAATTGACGTAGTTGCCTTTGAGATAAAAGATGGAACCGAAACCTCAGCTATGACCATGTTTCGGATAGCAGCCATCACGTCACCAGGCTTTGCTCCCCTCGGACATTGATCGGAACAGTCGTTACAGTGAAAACACAGCCAGGGATCTATACTTTTGATCAGCTTGTCCTTAATTCCCCACTGTGCAGCAATCATCTCTTTCCGGGGAAAAGGAGCCCCTTCTGGAGTCAGCGGACAGGCGACAGTACAGGTCGAGCATTGATAGCACTTGTTCAGGTCGCCACCACCTGCTTTCATTACATCCTGTACAAATTTCAAATCCGCATTGACTAGTACTCGGTCTGACATTCGTAAACCCTCCATTTGTTTGGCTTTCGACAATCTTACTTTAATAAAGATACCATTCAGCTGTTCGATAAATCTCTATAGATTGTCAGATAACGTGAGCCATCAGCTTGTCAACAACCTGATGGCCGTGAGTGTTCAATCATGAATTCAAGTGCTACATACCCTTGAATGGATTGGGACCGTAATCCTCCAACTCTTCCATAAAGTCATCGATCAGCTTAGGCAATATTGGCGCATCATTCATACTGATCTCAAATTGTTGAATCCTCTCTGCTTCCAGAGAAAGTCGTCCGATCGTCTCCTGCACCTTGCCCAGTCGTTCGGCACAAAGCTCGCTACCTTTAATGAAGTGACACTGATAGTCATCGCCATACTTACAGCCCAGGTACATCATGCCGTCAACACCAACAGACAGAGCGTCAGAAACGAACACCAGGTTATTTCCACCCAGGCAGCGCAGAGGAATGAAACGAATGTACGGACTTATCTTCTTCCTTTCCATAGCCAGTTGTTCAAGCGCCGGCATTGCATCGTTCTCACAGATAAAGGCGACAACACGAGGCTTCTCATCATCCTCATCCGGGATCTCAATATTTTTGATCATCTCGGAAAGAATTGACACACTGTAGTCCGCGAATGAAATGACCCGTTCCGGACAAGCACCCATACAGATACCACAACTTCGACAGCGGGCCGGGTTTGGTAAAGGTGTACCTTTTTCATCTTCTTCAATGGCTCCGAACGGACACTCTTCCGTACAGCGCTTACAGTCAGTACAGCGAGACAGGTCCGGTGACATGAAGGTCAGGTCTCCCGATCTTGGGTGAACCCGTTGACCCTTTTCAGTCATGACAGCAGACTGGATAGCCTTCATAGCGGCACCTGTTGCATCACGAACCGCAAAGTTTTCATCCATGGGCTGGCGTACGGTACCGGCAGCGTAAATCCCCGTTCTTCTGGTTTCATATGGGAAACAGATAAAATGAGAATCGGGGTAGCCATGCTTCAATTCCGGCATGTCCGGGCCCTGGCGATATTGCAGATTCAGAATGGATCCTTCGTCCAGGGTTGATGGTACCTGACCGACAGCCAATACAACCAGGTCTGCCTGAATCTGGATTTGATCACCCAGGAGGGATTCGTCAACATCAACGTTAACGGTTTTGTCAGACGCTTCATTAACGCCAACCACATTTCCCTTAGTCATGAAAATACCGGGATCATCCTGCTGCTTTTTATAAAAAGCCTCATATTGGCCAGGCGTTCTCATGTCCCGGTAAACTATGTAGGCTTTTGCATCACTATCCAGTTCTCTGACATAGGCTGCCTGCTTGAGGGAGTTCATACAGCAAGTATTGGAACAGTAAGGCAGATGGTTTTCATCACGAGAACCGGCACACTGCACAAAGACAACACTTTTTGCAGGTTGTCCGTCCTTACGAACAATGGCGCCGTTCTTAGCCATCGCTTCAAATTCAATACTGCTGATGACATTATCATTTTCAATACCCAGGTGCGTCAGCTTGCTGGCATCGTAAGGGGTTGCCCCACTTGCCATCACCACTGCACCCGCTGCAAATTCGCTTCCAGCAGCATTTTCAAGTTTCACCTGAAAAGCACCGGGTTCACCTGCTATTGAGGCGACAGTACTGGACTTGTGAACGGTAATATTGCTCATCCCTTCTGCTGCCGCAACCATCTCTGAAATGTTATTGGGCATCAAATTTTCGAAGGGGGGCTCGCTGGGGATAATACTTTTGAAGCTGAGGGCAAAACCGCCCAGTTGATCTGATTTCTCAACCAGGTTGACATCGTATCCGGCTTTGGCAGCTTCAATTGCCGCTGTCATGCCAGCCACACCACCGCCAATCACAGCGATACTTTTGTCTGTTTTCTCTTGAATGTACGGCTCCGGCACGCTGGTCAACCGCACGGTTGACGTATACATGCGGATATAGTCCTCGCCCGCCATCTGGGTATCTTCATTGACGTTCCCTTCTGCGTCCCGAGGCTCGAGAATCCAGGCAACCTGTTCTCGGATCGGGGCTCTGATCACAATCGTATCAGCACCCATGTCAAAATCGGTTTGATGATGACGCTTTGAGCAAGCACCAATGACAAAACAGTTTACACCTTCATTTTTCTGGTCGTCCTTAATAAGCTGTAATCCTTCCTGACTGCAAAGGAATGGATGGGTTTTGCAAATCGGGACCTTGTATTCGTTTTTTGCAACCTTCTCCAGCCCTTCAGTATCGATGGCCTTATCAATATCGCATCCAGAACAAATATATACACCAATCTTTTTTTCCATATTTTAATTCCCCACTACAGTTTGGATCGCTTTTAAAGCCGTTCCGGTTGAATCTTGAATTGAGCTGTTAACATCGCCTGGGAATTTTGCAACACCTGCGGACAGGATCCCATGTTTTTGTAAATTGGGTGCAACAAAGCCGTTTTCGTCCAGTTGTACAACGTCCGGCATTGGAACGCCCTTAAGGCTGGATTCCATTCCTGTTGCCAACACAAGCATGTCCACTTCCAGATTTACTTTACCGCCATTCAGAATATCTTCTGCTTCAACGACAACACCCCCATTCTGGCCTTCAGTCACCTTGGCAACCTTACCTTTGACCATCGTGATGCTCTCATCCTTCTGAATATTGGCTGCAAATTCTTCATATTTGCCTGGAGAACGGATATCGATGTAAAAAATGAATATTTTAGCATCCGGATTTGCCTGCCGGATATAACCTGCCTGTTTGAGTGATGCCAGGCAGCAGATTGATGAGCAGTAAGGCAGGTGGTTTTCATCTCTTGAACCGGCGCACTGCACAAAGGCTACTGTTTCAACTTTTTTGTTGTCTGATGGTCTCAGGATTTGTCCTGCTGTTGGTCCCTGACCATGAGCCAGGCGTTCCATCATGACATTATTGATTACGTTTGGTACCTTGCCAAATCCCAGATGATCAATCTTTGATGCGTCGTAAGGTTTCCAACCCGTCGCGTATACGATGGAAGCAACTTCAACCTCTGTTGTCTTGGCTTGCATCTGCAGGTCAATGGCGTCATATTCACATGCCTCAACACATTTGCTGCAAGATGGGGGGCAGGCTTCCCGGTCTATGACGTAACGAGCAGGGTGTGCCATTTTATGAGGAAGGAAGATCGCCTTGCTGTTGTCCATTCCGTAGTTATGCGCATTGGGGCTTTCGGCTGGACAGACCTCTGTACATTTGTCGCAAGCAGTACACTTTTCGTTGACGTATGTTGGGCTGGTCTTGATAGTGACCGTATATTTCCCGGCATCACCGGAAATCGATTCAACTTCTGAACTTGTCAGTGTCTGTATGTACGGGTTCGGCTTCAGTCTTCTATAGTTGATTTCCAGTCCGCAAAGGGGAGGGCATAGTTTTGGGAAATATTGATAAAACCTGGAAACTCGACCTCCAAGGGTAGGATTTTTTTCAACCAGAATTACGTCATAACCGACCTCGGCCGCTTCCAGGGCTGTCGTCATGCCGCTGATTCCGCCACCGATTACTAATATCTTTCCTTTTTGTTCTGCCATTCAATTCCCTTGTTGTTGGATCGGATAGTTAAATATTGTGGATAATTCTTTTGAGTAACTCGATTAAAACCCGTTTAACCGCTGGAACTAAAATATTTTACTTCCGGAGTGAACTTCTTGGGGTTACCGTCTCACACTAAAAAACAGAGCGGTATCCGGTATGAGGCACCAGTCACCACTCTGCTGTTTTTTTCAAACTGACACCCGCCCATTCTCTGAAAGCGTTGTTCAAGTGTCAGCATCGAAAGCCCCTAATTATTCAGGGATAAGCTCATGATAGTCACGCTTGAACACTTTAAACTCGCGTGTGTTCTTATCATAAGTAGAGTTTGTGAAACACTTCCAGTTTTCATCATCGATAGCCAGGAAATCGCCACGATAGTAGTAACCAGGATAACGTGTTTCTTCTCTAAACAGAATATGCTGTGCATGCGCTTCAGCAGCAACAATTCTGTGATGGTTTTCCCAGGCCCGCAAAAGCTCATGCAGGTCGGCAGCACACATGTGCACTTCATCTTCCTTCAGCATCTTCAGGTAGTTCAGACCTTCTTCCAGCATGGTCTTGGACGTCATGTAATAAGTACTGGTTCCACCAGCATACTCATCCATGATCTTCTGCAGACGTTGCTGAACCATTGCTGGACGGATATATTCCGGGTTGATGTCAGGATCGGTGGTGTAACCACTATGCTTGGCATATGTTTCCATCGGCAAGAATGTCTCAGCAGCCAGTTCGTCAGCTGTTTCAGCAAACTCAGGCATTTCAGGATTATCCATGCAGTATGCAACCATCATCTTACCAGCAACCCGACCTTCAGCATGTGAACCGGAAGAGAACTTATGACCGGAAGCACCTACACCGTCACCAGCTGAGAACAGACCTTTGACCGTACTCATCCTATTGTAGCCCCAGAAATATTCTGCGGGACCAAAATCACCAGGACCAGATACCCACAGACCAGCACAGCCAGCATGTGAACCAAGCATATAAGGCTCAGAAGGCATCAATTCAGACGGTACTTTTTCAGGTGCCATGTTGTTGGCAGCCCAAACACCAGCCTGAGAAATAGACATATCCAGGAAATCTTCCCATGCTTCTGCTTCCAGATGTTTCATGGCTTTCTTGTCCAGAGTTTCGCCCAATGTTTGCAGAGCAACATCAGTATGAATCTTGATTGGACCTTTACCAGCCTTCATGTCGATGATCATCATGTGGTTCCGCATACAGGTACCGATGGCGTCAACATACTTGCCATAATACTTTCTGGCTTCATCAGCATTTGTCACACAGTAATCTTCGCCCAGCGCGTTGGTAGCCTTGGCTTTAAAGAGCAGAAACCATGCGCCTACAGGACCGTAACCATCCTTAAAACGGGCAGGGACGAAACGGTTTTCCATCAGGACGAGTTCAGCACCAGCTTCAGCAGCCATGGCGTAGTTAGAGCCAGAGTTCCAAACCGGAAACCATGCACGACCTTGACCTTCTGCAGTGGCTCGACCCCTGAAGAAGTTAACACAACCACCACAACCCAGCAGGGCAGTTTTGGTCTTAAAGATATAGAGCTTGTTTTCCCTGACACTGAAACCTACGGCACCAGCGATCTTAGTGGGATCATTTTTGTCGTTCAGGACTTTAATGATAAAAACACGCTCAAACAGGTTCTGCTCAACACCAGTTGCAACACGGTTGGCTTCCAGAGAAGCTTTTCCAGCTTCACCTACGATCACTTTGTAGGATTCACCGTTGATCATGATCTGCCACTTACCAGAGCGAACTGGCTTTGCGCCGTCACGAAGAGAACCTTTTCCAGCTTTAGCAGCCTGGTGGCCGTCTAAAGATTCATTTTCATCACCTTTCTTCCAGATGGGGAGTCCCCAGTCTTCAAAGAGATGAACTGAATCATCAACCCAGCGTGCCAGGTCATAAACAAGGTCTTCACGGGTAATACCCATCAAGTCCTGTCGAACGTACTTAACGAAGTCAGCAGGGTTGTTCTCGCCGACATACGTATTAATAGCAGAAAGTCCCATAGCGACAGCGCCACTTCTATCGACTGCTGCTTTGTCAACCATGGTCACCTTAATGCCCTGCGGGCTCGCCCACTTGTCTGCTTCATAAGCAGCACCACAAGCAGCCATACCACCACCGATCAGCAGAACGTCAGTCTCGTGGACGACGATCTCCGGCTTTTCAATATGCTCAAAATTATTAACTTTGGGTTCCATTACGCTAACACTCCTAAAAAGGTGTAATGAGTAAAATAAGCGGTGAAATCAAAATATTCAAAAACAGCAGCTACGGGGTTACAAATGTTTCGCCTGCGGCCTGCTGAGTGTATAACCCTTGCTCCTTAATCTTACCAATATCTACAGCTACAGCCTGGACACCATCAGTAATTGACAGTGTTCCTTCTTCAATTGTTCGGATCGGGAACTTGAATCTTTTGATCATTCCATCGCGGAACTTGACAGTCCACATAATCGTATCCGTACCTCTCATAGGGATACAAGCAGCTCCAAGCGGTGCGAAATCAGCATAACATCGAACTTCAATGGCCTGCTGTGGGCAAATCTTTACACAATTATAACATTCCCAGCATTGAACCGGCTCTTGGTTCCATGCCTTCATCGTATCCATGTCCAGTTTCATCAGGTCATGAGGACAAATATACATACAAGCGGTTTTGTCCTGGCCCTTACAACCGTCACATTTTTCTGCAATTACAAAACTTGGCATTTAAATTCTCCTAGAAGAGTTCTCGTTTTGCAAAAATGGTTTATAAAAACAACTCTTTATGGTTTTCGCTGTTGTTGTGATCCAACTACGACCTACAAAAAACAGACTTTATTTTACTAAAGTAGTTGGTCATGTCAAGCGACTTAGAATGACATAAATCAAGGATTGACACGTAAATCGCTATATTTCTCCACAATTTCTGTGATTGTTGACCACTACCCCTTTTTGGGGCGAAGTGGGCCTTCACCAAACAGCACAAATTCGAGCCATTTGAACCCAAACTTCAACAGTTCTTCATCATCACCCCTGATCAAGTCAGCCGTCTCCTGGCTGACTTCAAATCGATCTAAAAATGAACTCTCAAAAACAAAACTCCGAAACGTATCCTGATCGAAGCTCACCATGATAAAGATACTCATCTTTTGATCTTTATCATCTTTTAATCTCAACGACTTCAATCGCGGAATCATTTCCAGCCATGGTTTATTGAGCTCATCCAGTTCAGTCGATCCCTGGTTGGCTTTCCATTCTGGAATAGTCCACTCCTTACTTTCAAAGTGGCCTTTACACATGTCCTCTTCAATAATGAAATAGGGCTGCGCACTTTGGCCTGCTGTTGGGTCCTGGGTAGCCACACCTGTTGGGTAATTTCGGCAAACAGCAGGCCGGGAATCATAGACAGAGCATCCCTCATCACACATGAAAACACATTGCCCGGTCTCCTCATTCGACACTGCCAGTTTCAGCAGTGGGATCTCTGAATCCTTATAGGTCTGTAAATTGGTGTATTTGGTCAGAAATTCATCAGACCGAATGCCCAACTTTGTCCTCATTCTTAACACATCAAAAGGTGTCAGGACCACATCAATGTTGTGGCAGCATTCATTAAAACATGAAATGCCGGGTTGACATGAAAAGCGAAAAGTATCACCGTCCGCAATAGGCTTTAAATCAAATTCTCCACGCCTCTCACCTTTATCTGTTTTTTGATCTTTTTCCATTGGTATACATCTTTAAAGATTAATTTTTGTACAGGAACTGTATTTGGATACAAGCATCGAACGTTGATTATTTCCCAACCTGTTTACTCCTTAGGTGGTCTCTCAAAACTGCAGCTACCCAGCAAGCCCTGCCTGTAATCGTTTAGTATATGGCCGCATGTTTTCATGTAGTCGACCTCCCCCCCTTTTCTTAGAAAATTCAGCTGAGTGCCGATCGATATGATCAATTCCTGCGGAAACAGAGGCCCAGCATCGTTAACGTTATATCTCTGCAGAAATTCGGACGTTGGATTCTGTTGCAAATGACTGATAACAAATGTTGCTACCTTCTCTTTGCCGACAATTTCGTCCTTTATCGCGTGAATCGCACACAACCATAACCCCTGCTCTTCTGTTTCGATCCTGGGGGGCATAATCCCCGGGGTATCCAGTAATTCCAGATCTTTACCAAGAACAATCCATTCCTGTGAGCGCGTAACGCCAGGTCGATCACCAATATTTGTCGCTCTCCTTTTTGTCAGCCGATTGATGATGGTTGACTTGCCGGTGTTTGGGATTCCCAATAGCATCATTCGCAAAGGTGGTGGATTAATCCCCTTCCTGATAAACTTCTGCCATTTGCCTTCCATTGCCTTGCGAGCCATTTTCGACAATACTTTCAAAGACTTTTCACTGAAAGCATCCACAAACAGAAAGGGGTCACTACGCCGGGAAAACCAGTCCTTCCAGAGACGGATGTCCGACTTGTCCGCCAGATTCGTCTTATTGAAAACGATCAACCGAGGCTTCTGTTTTAAGTGCTTTTCAATGGCAGGGTTGCCAGATGAGAGTGGGACCCGGGCATCTCTGATCTCTAAAACCAGATCAACCATCCCGATCTTGTCCCGGACACCTCTCAACGCCTTTGCCATATGTCCAGGAAACCAGTTTATCCGGGCCTGTCCTTGAGCGTTCCCCTCACTTACCTGCTTTTTTCGGCTCTTTTTCATTATCTTTGAAGTCGACCCACGCTCAACAACCGTGTCTTACCATTATACCAGTAGGACTCCTCATTTTTTTAACGAGATATCTTTTTGCATTCTAAATTTCCCCCGATTTAGACTAAAACGTCCAGACATAAACCACCAAAAATCAAGTTTCCATCAATAACCGGGAAAAAACAGGGTCTAATTTTTCCATTTTCCGAAACGAACGTTCATTATTTTGTAAATTTCCAGAAATTTATTATTTCCATCTGAGGTCGCTGGCAGATCTGACTCAAATCCATTTTATCGCACTTTCCAAGAGCTTCAAGCTATGCAAGCCATTGTTTTGGTGTTATATTCTACTTATACACCCACCAAAAACCCTGCTCAGGTATATGAACTAGACGATTCATCCGCTTTTCGAGCATAAAAACTTTTTGATTTGTTCAAATAATTTGTAGTGCGGTCAGTAAATGGCCCGCAGTGTTTTTTAAATCATTGTATATAATGACTAACTGGATCCTTTGGCAATAAATCATTCAAATTTTTATATAATTTATTGATTTATTGTTTAGGGTCATATAACTTTAAAAAAAGGTAGGACTAATTATTTTCAACAGTTAGAAGCCTGGCTGTGAGGCAAAAACACGGTAAGGGATTTACGCATCAGAAAAGACCTTTTCTGACAGATAAACCCGCCATTTTACTAGACCGACTAGATAAAACCCCAAAAGCATTCCCATATGAAAATCTCACCGGCAAACAAAAAATTTGATCATGAGATCAGAGTTGCCACATTAAAGACATTAGAGTTGTTTAAGGAATTATCACACGATCTGTTGTTAGAATTGTCAAAGTTAACAACGATACGAACGCTCAAAAAGAATGAAGTTATTTTCGAGCAGGGGGACATTGCATCCAAGTTTACCTTTGTAAACAAGGGACTGGTTAAGGTTATCAGGAGCTTGAAGCCTGGCCAGGAGATGATTTTGCGAATCGCAACCGAGGGAGAGTTTTTCGGTATCTTCGCAATTTTCAGTGAGCAGACCTATGCCGTCCGAGCGGTAACTGAGGGTGAAGTGACACTGGTTGAAATACCCATCGAGCCTTTCTTCAAGTTTTTGGAAAGGCACCCGGAGATATACCGAAAGTTCCTAAAATTCAGTAGTCAGAACAGTCAGCAACTCATGCGCAAGGTACCTGAGATGGCGTTAACTCGGATTGAATCCCGGGTTGCTAAGATTCTGTTAAACCTGACCAAGAAGATTGGTTATAAGGCCGACAATCTGTACCAGCTAGAGATGCCACTGACCCGCAAAGAGATTGCTGCAATGGCTGGAACGACGACTGAAACGGTTGTCAGGGTTTTGGGCCGCCTGGAAAAGACCAGCGTCATCCAAATGAACAAACACCACATTATTCTGCGTGATCAGGACTATCTTGAGTCGCTTGTCGATGAGACGGACCATTTATAGATAGTTGTTCTCATCCCAGCCTTGCACCAACCCTTATAATTCTTTTGCAAATTCATCGGCCAGCTTAAGCAGCTGGTCCGTCGAATTCAGTTGAGGCTTGTCCCAGACGAGCCCCAACAGATAATTCAAAGTAAGCCCGATATTCCTGCCTGCAATCCCAATTTCTCTCAGGTCGTTTCCCTGTAACGCAAGATCTTTGATGCGGTAAGGCTGCTTTTGTTTCATAATATCCAGTGCCCGCCTGGAAACATCCACCCCGACCAAGTCATTGATGGCAATCAGCAGTGCGTTTTCATCGATATACTCAGCTTGGCTGAGCAGTTTTTTCAGAACGGTTTCATTTGAGAGGTCTTGCTCGGAAAATTCATTCAGCAATGAGACCAGCCGGCTGTTCTCTTTACTTAACTTGAGAGCATATACTGTTTCCTTGATGGTATGGGTTTTATGATATTGGAAAGCAAGAGGGAGCATATTTCCGGTCTCAACAATGGCTTCAATGACCGCTTTGGTATTCTGCGGATCACCGAAGAACTGCTTAAATATATTCAATTCAGGCAGGTAATCGATTAAAAAACGATTGTCTTTTGGGCCGGGAGCGAGTATTTTTCCAAACTCATCATAAACCCGTTCAATTGACAGAAACCGACTGTCAAACACCCGAATGACCGCCTTCATTTCGCCAGGATCAAAGGAGAATCCCATGGGCAGCAATTTGGAAATCAGGCGACCATAGCGCAGTGCTCGCAGGTGATCTTCTTTTATCCGGTCCTCGGCATTTCCAACGAAACGGATCAATTTATCCCTGAAGTCACTGATTCCGTTCTGGCTATCCACCACACGATCCTCCAGCACGTCATATGCGAGCGCATTCAACCGCAAGTCCCTTCTTTCCTGATCTTCTTCGATGGAGTCCGAGTATTCGATCACCGCTTTTCGGCCATCTGTCTTGACATCCTTTCGGAAACGGGTGATTTCAAAATGGAATCCCTGGAATGGAATGATGAGAGTCCCATGAGTTGCTCCGATAGCAATCACCCGTTTGAAGAGTTTTCTGGATTCGGACAATGGGCAATTTGTTGCGAAATCGAAATCATAAGGGGTTTCGCCCAGAAGCAGATCTCTGCAACTGCCCCCGACCAGATAGCATTCATACCCTGCACCTTTATAGATCTCCATAAATTTCCAGATGGATTCCCGGACTTTTAGGGGGAGCGTGGAAAACTGTTCCTTTAAGATACTCATTTCAGGTATGGGCGTTTGCACCGTTATCAACAACGTTATTTGGGTCAATAGATTCAGGACAGAACAGGTTACAATCTGTGTCGCCTGACATCTCAGCAGGATTGTCGACCTTGATCAATCAAATTAATGGTTTTATCATAAGTGAATAATTTGAGATTTTCCATGAGCAGGCTTATTTATTCCACTGTTTTTTGTGGGTTCTGACAATCAACCAATTTAATAGTCAACCTCCTGACAACATGAAGCAGAAGTCAAGACTCGATAAACTAGTAGTTAGTAGGGGACTGGCACCCAGCCGCGAAAAAGCCCAGGCCTATATCATTACCGGGAACGTTCTGGTCAATGAGCAGAAGATCGTCAAACCAGGAGTTCTGGTTCAGGACAATGCCTCCGTCCGCCTAATAGGTGTTGATCATCCCTATGTCAGTCGAGGCGGCTTAAAACTGGAGAAAGCACTCAAAGAATTCCATATTGAAATTCAGCATCAGATTGCCATGGACATTGGTTCGTCGACAGGTGGGTTTACGGATTGCCTGTTACAACATGGTGCCGCCTACGTTTTTTCCATTGATGTAGGATATGGGCAGTTGGATTGGAAGCTGGTTACAGATGACCGGGTTCAGAACATGGAAAAAAGAAACTTTCGTTACCTGGAATTGGCCGATGTCGGGTCATTTGTTGATTTCATTGCCATTGATGTCAGCTTCATCTCCCTCACCAAAATTCTTCCGAACTGCCTGAATTTTCTAAGGTCTGGCGGAAACCTGGTCGCCCTGATTAAGCCGCAGTTTGAGGCAGGCAAAGAAAATATCTGCAAGGGGGGTATCGTCAAAGACCCCAAGGTTAGGGAAAAGGTTATCGACACCATCAGGCAATTTGCCGAGTCCCTTTCATTTGAAGTCAGGCAGGTCCAGCCATCTCCCATACAAGGGAAAAAAAGTGGAAATGTCGAATACCTGATTCACCTGACAAAGCCCATTTTGCCTGATCTCGATATTCAGAGCCACCCTTAGACCCCAGCCCATGAGGACCGGAAGCGTTTTATTTTGACGGATTTCCCGATGCTCCACTAAGATTGAAACAGCACGCCTACAACAGAGAATGGAGATCAATTGAAGATATTAATAGCTGGTGCCGGTGAAGTCGGATTTCATCTGATTGAGAAGCTGTGTAAGGATGACCATGAGATCTTTGTCGTGGATACACAGCGTGATGTGTTGGATAAGCTGAAAGAGGACTATGATATCCAGATTGATCATGGCAGCATTATTGATAGTAAATTTCTGCACATGTCCTATCTGAAGGAGATTGACCTTTTCATGGCCATCACCAATTCAGATGAAACCAACATGATTGCCTGTAAGACCGCTTCTGAAGCCGGGGCCAAGAAAACCATCTGTCGCATTAGACAGATCAACTTAAACAGTGAAAAAAAACAGTTTTCACTGAAATCCCTGGGTATTGACTGGGTGATCAATCCCGTCTCTCTTGTAGCAGATGAATTGTTCAAGCTGGTGTTAACGCCGAATATTGTCGACAGCCACGAATTTGCCGCGGGTGAGGTCTCGATGACTGCATACCGGATAACCAGCTATGCCAAAATCCTGAACTGTTCAATTGGCCAGCTCGAAGAGGAGCAATTCAATGGTCGGTTTCAAATCGGGATTATCCAGAGGAAGGACCTCTCCATCATTCCGGGCAAGGCGGAAATGATCCGCCAGGATGACATCGTTTACTTTTTTTATCGACCCAGGGATTACCAATTGCTGCGGAAGATTCTGGGATATGACCACCTGCAATCCAAATCCAGACAGATTTTTATCAATGGTGGCGGACATATGGGGTTGCGGGTTGCACTCCGGTTGGAAAAAGCAAACCAGAATGTGAAGGTGATTGAGAAAGATCTGGCACGCAGCTATCACATTTCCGAGAAACTTCAGAAAGCACTCGTCCTGAATTTCGATGGCACCGATCTCAAACAGCTAATTGCTGAGGGAATCGAAACAGCAGACTATTTCATATCAGTCACCGACAATGAACAGGTCAATCTGACTGCTTGTCTTATCGCTCATCAACAAGGTGTCGAGCATACCGTCTGCTTGGTTAAGCAGCCCGAGCTTATCCAGATTATCGACCAGAATACACCCATTAGCCTCGGTGTCAGCCCACGGATGCTGACAGCTCGCCATCTCGTCAGGTTTATCCAGGACAGCGGCACCTTTAATTACTTTACACTACTGAACAGCCATATCGAAATTCTGGAGACCCGGGTGACTGAAACAACTGCCTGCCTCGGACAACCACTTTGTGTAATGGATCTACCGGAGAACGTTCGAATTGCCATTATTGTCAGGGAGGGCCGTTTTCTGATCCCGGACGGAGAGGCCGAACTGTTACCGAACGATATCATCCTCATGATTCTCCACCGCCTGGACAGACAAAAGGCGATGGGGGTTTTCAAACAACCGGCTTCAGAAGAGGCTATCTCCTAACACTCTATGCAATACGCCTCCATACTAAAAATGCTGGGCCTGATTACGGGTGTCCTGGCGATTTTCCTTTTAATCCCAACCGTATATGCGTTTGTTCTGGGGACCAGTGATTTTAATGGGTTTCTATATTCGTTTATCATTGCAGCCGTGACAGGGGCACTACTGGCAATGATCCCAAAATCAAAACACAGCCTGAAGTATCGTGACAGCTATGCCCTGGTATCTTTCGGCTGGCTAAGCGCGGGCTTATTCGGCTGCCTTCCCTATTTTATTTCAAATGCCATCCCGAGTTTTACCGACGCGTATTTTGAGTCAATCAGCGGCTTTACCACCACGGGCGCATCAATTGTCTCTAACATTGAAGGGCTGCACCCGGCAACTCTTCTCTGGAGAAGCCTGACCCAATGGCTGGGAGGAATGGGGATTATTGTGTTTGCCCTGGCTATCATCCCTTATCTGAACATTGGTGGCATGGGGATTTTCCAGGCGGAGGTTCCCGGTCCAACTGCTGAGAAATTGACCCCCCGCATCCAGGACACAGCCAAAGTGCTCTGGATGGTTTATCTGATTTTTACAATTGCCTTAATCCTGCTTCTCTGGGCTGGCGGCATGACTTTTTTTGATGCGGTTTGTCACTCTTTTACGACCATGTCAACTGGCGGATTCAGCACAAAAAACAACAGTGTAGCAGGATTTAACTCCCCGTATATTGAATGGGTTCTGGTTATTTTTATGGTTATTGCCGGGATCAATTTTGCACTTCATTACCGGTTTCTATTCAAGGGACTTAAATTTAAAACCTATACGCAGGATTCAGAACTCGGATTCTACTTCCTGATTATTATTTTTTGTGTTGTTTCGGTTTCAACAACGATATTCATTCAGCAGGGTGGTGATTTTTTCAAGACCATTCGAGATGTTTGTTTTACGGTTGCGTCCATCTTGACCACCACCGGCTTTGGTACGGCAGATTATGAATTATGGCCAATTTACGGCCAGTTCATCCTGATGTTTATCATGCTCATGGGAGGATGCGCCGGCAGCACAGCGGGTGGAATAAAATCGGTTCGACTTATGCTGGTGCTGAAGTATATGTACACTGAGATCTTGAAACTGTTGCACCCGAACCTTATTCGTACCGTAAAAATGAGACACGCAGTCGTTGACCGCTATGTTCTGGCCAACATCCTCGGCTTTATCTTCATCTATACCGGGGTCATGGCCGTCTCTATCCTACTGGTTTCATTTGAAGTCAAGGATATGGTAACCGCTATTGGCAGCGTGATCGCCAGCCTCAGCAACATCGGCCCTGGGTTTGGAACTGTGGGACCCACAGAAAATTATGCACATCTCGGAAATTTCACCAAATGGATTCTATCCCTGGACATGGTAATGGGCCGGTTGGAAATCCTGACCATTTTAATTCTGTTTCTCCCGGGCACCTGGCGAAAATAATAAGGCGTGTCATGACCGATTCCATGCTCGTTTTTGGCGGTGCCGGCTGTATTGGCAGCCGTGAGGTACAGACATCTCTTGAAGCCGATTGTCCGGCACGGTATTAACCAACCTCAGTTCGGGACAGGAGATAAACCGGCCCCGCTACACCCTTTATTCATACTCCTTTTTCGGAAACAACTTGTCATACAAGTCATAAATCCTGTCAAAATGCTCATTCTTGCGAATCAGCGTCTTCTTCCCTTTTTCCTTTGATGACAGGATGATTTTCTCTTCGGTAAAAAAGCGGATGATGTTCTTGTAGGAAATCGTCAGGTTTCCTTCCATTGAATTCACCTTGCCCAGAAGCAGATATTTCTGATGGTTTTCACGAAACAGTGCAATCAGTTTTCCGTTGTCCTGCGGAAAAGAGACCTTTTTTGATGTGAGCACCTTGATCGCAACGTAAAATGTTTCGAGGAAGGGCTGTAGAATATTGGCCAGCAAACTGATCTCTGGTTCCCTGGTAGGATTAGGCCGAAGCTCCCCGTTTGACTCGGAAATCAAACCCCGATCAAGGGAAAATGAGATCATGGTGTTGATCGCTTCTGTAAAATCATACGACCGGGGAAACATGAACTCGTAGCGGAACAGGTTGTCGAAAAAGAGAATATCCTCGAGAAGCGATTCCCGCGTTTTAACCCCCTGCTTCAGCTTCAATGCAATCAGGGAAGGAATGACAAAATGGTGGACGAAGATATTTTTATAGATATTCAACCTGATTTTGTCACTGGATTTGAAATAGAAAATATCCTCATCCGGATCCGAAATACATTGTACGGTTCCTCCCTGAATCAGAAACTCGATAATCCCATTTAACCCGCCTTCACTTTCAACCAGGGTATCCTGAGCCCGGGGGTGAACTGCCTGATACACATCGACCAGAAACTGACTTTTGTAAAGCAGATCATTCCGGTGAAAGCCCCTGTGTTTTTCAGACAACAGGGCGGTGGCCACTACCGGCAAGGCTGATGTCCGGGTATGGGTATTGATCTGATCCATCACGTCCATCCCGAAACTGTAGGCCATCTCCCTGAAATCGTCCGTATCGGGCAAGGGCATCAAGTCGAGTTTATTCAGCGACACATAGCGCTCCATCATATCCCGCATGGACATAGGAGGAGCGAACGACACAAAGACCTTTCCAAAGTTCTTCTTCAGCACCTTGTAAGCATTCAGCAACTCCAACAGATTTTCCTGCTGTTTCTGTGCCCCGTTGAGCTCCTTGATATAGGATGTCTCTTCAGGTATCCGCTCGTAGGTAAAAGAAATGGGAACCAGTTGGAGGTCTTTGTCGCTGTTTTGCATCAGGTATTCAATCAGGATCGTCAAGATACCAATCTTCGGGGGGAGGTTTTTCCCAGTCCGAGACCGTCCCCCTTCAATAAAAACCTCAAGGGGAATTTTATGGTCCAGAAGATAATAAAGATAAGTAACAAAGGCCGTCGCATAAAGCGGGTTGTTTCTGAAGGTACGCCGCATGAAAACAGCGCCTGCCCCTTTCAACATTCGACCGACGCCTGTCAGGTTCAGGTTGCTGCCCGCCAGAATGTGGGGCACTTCCATATATTCCTGATCGAGCACATAAGAAAGCAGCAGGTAGTCCAGGTGGCTTCGGTGACACGGCAGGTAGATCACCTGCTTGCCGGCAATCTGCTCTTTCAGAGCTGACAAACCCTGGATTTCCAGTCCGTTAAATATCCGGTACCAGAGCAGCCGCAGGCTGCGTCTGAGACCATCAATAACAGTCCGGGAAGGGGTTGCTATGATCTCTTTCAGATACTCCAGCACCGGGTTTCTGTTCAGCCCAACTACTGATTTTTCAGGCGGATATTGCTCCAAGGCTTCAAGGATTGCGGGGGGTTCCGCCAATTCCTTGATCAGCTTTCGTTGTGAATAGCTGTGCGCTCCAAAATAGGGCTTATTCTTTTTTTCAAGCTTCATTGTTTTTAGTCCGTTGTTAATGCGACCAGAGCGATTTGAATCAGTCCGTGATCACTCAGGTCGATAATCCGTTCGGGTGGCAGATCCTTCTCATCCAGCCCTTGATATCAAACAGATATCATCTTTACCGGATACCCAATCAGAGGTATCGGCATCGTCTGTTATTGCACCCCCTTTTTAAATTGGAGAACCCAAAAAGTCAATTCCATGGGTAAAACCGCTTTCCACTTTCCCATATAGCGCAAATCCTGTAATCTGGGTCTTCAAAAATCGATATTTGGGAGATGGTCCGCACGATCAGCAACAGAGTCCACTGTTAATCATTGTAATCAAATGGAAGCAAACAAACAGACCGCTGAGGATAACCCCTCGGACAAGGCCGGAAATTTTTTAAGACGAATTATTCACCTGGGCATTAATGGTGGTGGCGGCTTGTCCAGTGCCAGAGATCTGGGGGATCGGTATCTGCAGAATCCCGCATATACAACCAAAATAGAGCGCATTGAAGCGCTCGCTAAATGGGAAGAACGCAAAAATTTTACCTCGGGATTTCTGACCAGCCTGGGGGGTATTATATCTTTGCCGATTGCTATTCCCGCCTCCCTTGGTATCAACTGGGTACTTCAAACCCGCATGGTCGCTGCAATGGCCTATATCGGTGGATTTGACATTGATGACCCACCCGTCAGAATGACTATTGCACTCTGTCTGTTAGGGAAAAAAGGGAAAAAGCTGCTGAGTAAGGATATCCAGGAGATATCGGATCTGCTCCGGAAAAATACACTTTCCCAGCTTCCAAAGCAGACCATCCAACTGGTTAACCAGGCTGTTTCCGGCCGACTGATGCAGGTAGCAACAGCCAAGGGATTTTCCAGGGTCAGCAAGGCAATCCCCATTCTGGGTGGTGCCGTGGGTGGTGTTCTGGACTACATGTCATGCCGGGAGACCGCTGAATTTGCCAAGGAGTTCTTTCAGTTTGATCTGGGTGTAGAGATCAACTACACCGAAAGTGAAGACTCCGATTGACGCCAGCTTCGTGCCCCTGTCCAGCAATCGTAGATTTACGGTTCCGTAACTTCAATCATCTGTCTTCGCCGTTTCCGGAATAAACCTTCCATGAAAGAAAAGATTCTCTGCATTCAACTCAAACAGATCGGTGACGTGCTGATGGTTACCCCAGCGATCAGAGCGCTTGCTGACGCAAATCCCCATGCAGAAATTCACATTCTGACCCAGAAACCGTCTGACCAGATTTTTCAGCACAACCCCAACATCTCAACGCTCATTCTCCACCCGGGATCTAACAGTATTCGTGATAATATTTCTCTTATTCGCCGGATACGAAAAGAGCGTTATACCGCTGTCATCGATTTTTTCGGACAGCTAAAAACAGCCATTCTCGCCAGGCTATCTGGAGCCCCCATCCGCATCGGATTCGAGAAAACCGGGCGATCCATTTTCTATACCCATCCCGTCAAAGACACACATACAAAACCGTATTCGGCCCTACAGAAGGCCCATCTACTGACAGCACTTGGAATTGAGCAGGTGAAACCGGGACTGGAATTCCCTGTCGGTCCTGATGAAGAAACTGCTGCGGACCGGATTTTGGAGAGTATCGGCTGGGATCGGACAAAGCGGCTGATTTCCGTATCACCCGTATCCCGGAGAAACTATAAAATCTGGCCGGCTGAAAAATTCGCCACCGTTTGTGATGCTCTGGTGGATGAGTGGGACGCCCAGATTCTGTTTCTATGGGGTCCCGGGGAGTATCACTTCATTCGCGATGTGAGGGAGAAGATGCGTCATGCAGCGCTGCCCGACTACGATATCCCAACCATCAGCGAGACAGTTGCGCTTTTAAAACGGGTGGATCTGCATGTCGGCAATGACAACGGCCCTATGCATTTTGCCATCTCAACCGGTGTGCGCACGGTTGCCATTTTTGGCAGACCGCTGCAACGGAACTGGACCCCCCCCAACCAGGACAACCACCTGGCCGTTGAATTTGACCCCGGCTGCAAGGAGCGTTGTCACTACCCAAAATGTGAAATGGAATGTATCCGCGATGTACCTGTGGAGGCGGTTTTAGGGAAAATCAGAATTCAGATGACCCAAACCGCCTGATAACTTGCTATTCGATATAGAGTACCCAGAGTTCCTTACCATTAATGCCATCATCAGCTGAGAAATAGAGCCGGCCATTATATTCTGTCATATATTCCGGCATAAAACCGCTACCGCTATTGATATTACTAATCTGAAAAGGCTTCCCGGAAGGGTCGTCGTCACGATATCCGAACAACTATAGTGGTCCCTAGAAATCAGACAATAAGTTAAGATAGAATCACACCAGCACAAAGGGACCAATGAAAAGGAAATCATTTACAAACGAGTTTAAAGCTAAAGTCGCATTGGAAGCGATAAAA